>OFFD01000025.1_pt1 | contig 129939 bp, 131 predicted proteins | sample 1521291 | NCBI WGS metagenome assembly OFFD01 (sample SAMEA3504103, study PRJEB24116) | mouse gut metagenome | biome: mouse gut; feature: mouse-associated habitat; material: faeces | place: Denmark | collected 2011 | reverse complement strand
ACACCATTACAACCTCACCGGGGCATTTTGGGTTAGTCTCTGCATTTTTCATCAAGTATTACGGTACCGGATGCGGGCAGAAGGCAGTGGATCCTCTGGGAACTATCACGACAAAAGACAGATTTGGGCTTGTGAGCGCCGTGATGGATATTAAGGGAGAAAAGTATGAGCTGAGAGATATTTTTCTCAGGATGCTGAAGCCGGAGGAGCTGAAGATCATGCAGGGATTTCCCGCTGACTACATAATTGACCGGGATATAAATTACAAGCCATATCCAATAAAGGAGCAAGTGGCCAGGATTGGGAATAGCGTGGTGCCGATCATGGCCCAGAAATTGGTGGAGGCAAACTGCGGGTATCTGAAAGTGGGCAGCAGGCAACCGGCCATGCGGTTGGATATGAGCGGAGATCAGATCAAATTTGCATAGGAGTGATAAAGATGAGAGTTGGGCTGATCGGAGTAGATGATCATAATTTCCCCAATCTGGCACTTATGAAAATATCTGCATTTCACAAAAAGGCGGGTGATTCCGTGGAATTTGTGCAGTGGCAGCAGGATGGAGGAAAGATAGAAAGCCGGGAATATGACCGGATCTATATGAGCAAGATCTTCACGGAATCAAAAGAACCAGAGGGAGAGCTGAGGTGCAGGGATGTGAGAAGGGGCGGGAGCGGGTACGATCTGAAGAATACGCTGCCGGATGAGATAGAGCATATATACCCGGATTATTCCCTATATCCTGAGTTTACAAAAGATACAGCATATGGATGGCTCACAAGAGGATGCCCGCGGTGCAATCATAGCTCTTTCTGCATAACGCCTGAGAAGGATGGCCGGGTATCGGTGAAGGCTGCAGATCTATCGGAATTTTGGAGAGGCCAGAAAAACATCATTTTGTATGATCAGAATATTTTGGCCTGCAAAGATCGGATCAACCTTCTGGATCAGCTATCAAAATCAGGGGCGTGTGTGGAATTTAATGGCGGGATGGATGTGAGGTTTCTGAATGATGAGGTAATAGAGGCGCTGCGGGAAATCCGGGTGAAAGATTATCATTTCGCATGGGATGATCCAAGGGAAAACCTGGTAGAGAAATTTCGGGAATTTGCAGAAAGTGGCCTGAAAAAGACAAGAGATGTGGGTGTGTATGTGTTGGTTAACCATTGGAGTACACACTTTGAGGATCTATACAGAATTTATACCTTGAGGGCAATGGGATATATGCCGTTTGTAATGATATATGATAAGCAGAAATTTGTGGATCAAAAAGGACATTGGCTGAAAGGAGTGGAGGAGATCTATACCAGAGAGCAGCTTCAAGACTTCAAAATATGTCAACATATGCAAAGATGGTGTGGAAATAGAAGGATTATCAAAACAACGCCAAATTTTGAGCAATATGAGAGGTACCAGTCATGGAAAAAAACAGGGATGCCGGTGCCCGAAAGAAGAGGAGGATAGGAATGAAAGCGGTTATAAAATATCTGGGGAGTGTGTCCGGAATGAGGTGAGGGAAAAAATAGTACAAAAAATGGAAGCAAAGGGGCTCGAACCCTTGACCTCCCGCTAGTCAGGCGAGCGCTCATCCCAGCTGAGCTATGCTTCCATATCAATTATTATATCATGGCGGATTTTAATTGCAATAGATTTATCAGTAACATAAGGCAGAAAGAGGTAAGAGAGAATGATAAAACCGGCACAATTATATGCAGAAAAACTGCAGGAGGAAAACATAAAGGCATGGTACAAGCCCGAAAATATCTTCTGGGAAGGCGGGACAGGAAACTGTCAGATTGTTATCAATGAAGATAATTATAACTGCCACCAATTCGTATCTGTTGATAAAAACGATAATGTTATTGGATACATAACCTATGCAGTTGACTGGCAGGCGATGAATGCTGACCGTTTTGGCATTATCAGCTACGACAGGGGAAATGCAATATTTGCAAAAGATGTATATGAAGTGGTATGCAACCTTTTTGAGATTTATCACATGAACAGGGTTTCATGGTTTGCGTTTGCTGACAATCCTGCTGTCAGAGGATACCGCAATTTTATAAAAAAGCATGGCGGGCGGGAATGTGCGTACCAAAGGCAGATCGCTAAACTGATGGACGGGAAGCTTCATGATAGTGTGCAGTTTGAAATTCTGGCGGAAGAATGGAGGAGGTAGAGGATCAGATGAGCAGAGTATTACCAATATTATTTAATACAGATATGGTCCAGGCGATACTGAACGGCCGGAAAACGGTTACAAGGCGAGTGATTATGCCTAAGGGCAGGAAAACAGCGAAGGAAAAGGGTTACTGTCAGGGAAAAGGATTATGGGTAAATCCCAGTGTGGATAATGGAGATGCCGAGGGACATATCAAAGATTACAGCATACTTCCTTTGTGGATGCGCTATGGGTATTATATCGAACATTATGCGCCATATCGTCCGGGCGATACTTTATATGTTCGGGAAACATGGAATTATGTGTATGACATAGACGATTCTGACCATATCATAGAAGATACCGGGCGTTATGTGTACTATGCAGATGACGATATGCCGTTTAATTATTGGGTTGATCCGGATGGTGGATATAAAGATCGAATGCCATGGAAACCATCGATTCACATGCCGAAGCAGGCAGCCAGAATATGGCTTGAAGTGACGGACGTAAGGGTGGAACGTCTGCAGGATATGAATACAGGTGATTTTCTTGCGGAAGGAGTAGTGATCAGACCGGAAGCATACAACGATCCGGAGAATGTCTGCCAGCAGGCGAGGAAAGGTTTTATAGATATCTGGGATTCTACAGTGAAAAAGTCAGAGATCGATCAATATGGATGGGATGCCAATCCATGGGTATGGGTAATAGAATTTGAGCGGTGCGGGAAGCCGGAAAATTGATATGGAGGCGGCCATGGAAAAGAATAAAATAATAAAAATGCTGGACAAGGCAAAATACAGGATGACCGACAGAGAAGATACAGGGCTGTCAGCCATGATGGCGATCATGGAGGCATTGGGTTATATCATAGAGAAGCTGGACAGAGAAGTGGAAACGGTGCAGCAAATGGCAGCAGAGGATTCCAGCCAAAAACCTGAAAAGAAACCTGTAAAAAAGAGAAACAAAGTCGATTACGGAAAGATAACAGCTCTCTATAAAGCGGGTTGGTCTCAGAAAAAAATAGCGGATGAAATGGGGGTGACTCCAACATCAATCTCTATGGCCCTGAAAAGATATAAGGATAAAATGGAAATCGGCTTTGTATGGGATCCGGAAGAAAGGGAATTTATCAAAAAGAGGTAGAAAATGAGAAAAGCATTGAAAGAAGCCAGAATGGCAGCAGGCATGACACAGCAGAAGACTGCGGATCTGATCGGAATAAGCCATCAATACTATGCAAAGATAGAAGCCGGGGAGCGTACCGGTGACTTTTACATCTGGGACACGCTGGAAGATATTTTTGGGATCCATCAGAGGAAACTGCGGGAAATGGACTGGGAAAGAAAAAGCACCAGCGCCTGATTTTGGCGGAGTATATATCACGGAAATAAAGAAGGGCGGCCAGTGCTGCCGTCCGGAAAGGAGACAGGGAGAATTTGGATAAACGGTTATTGTCGGATTACATAGATGCATGCGAACTTGTAAAAGAAACAGAGAAAGATATTTTTAGACTGAATCAGAAAAAGAAAACGATCATCCAGGAGAAGGTAAAAGGATCCATGCATGAATTTCCATATACAGAACAAAGTTTCAAGATCCAGGGATCTGCATTTTCTGTAAAAGATGATGATCATCTGCAGCATGAAGAGGAGTTGCTGAAACAGAGAAAGGCAAATGCAAAGCAGATCAAGGTGCAGGTAGAAGAGTGGATGCTGACGATACCGGTGCGGATGCAGCGGATTATAAGATATAAATTTTTTGATCAGAACACATGGGAGCAGGTTGCAAAAAGGATTGGAAGAAATGTATCAGGAGAGAGTGTGCGAAAAGAATTTGAAAAATTTTTAAAAAATTAAAAAATTTCCGTTTTTTCCGTTTTTTCCGGTTCCAATGCAATAAAATGTAAAATGAAGATGGTATCTGAAAAACTTTTTCCTCCAATACATTTTAAAAAATACCTAGTCAGAATTGTGGCTGGGGATTTTCTATGTATAAAAAGATTGTCGCAAAATAAATGTAATTTTTATTTAATTTCATGAATAGAATATAATAAGTGGACAAGCTATGCAGTTTTTAGAATTTCTTAAAATTTGGCATAAAAAGTGGGTATGTAACATAGTCTGTAAAAAAAGAAATGAACCCAATTATATGGATTCATTTCTCGACAGATTTAAGATTCGGGCGTGTATAAGATTTATGATATGTAATGTACAATAAGGATTGTATGAGTGACACACATATCATCAAAATGAATAGATGTGACATATATCTCATACATAAATAGGGGTTGCGATATAAAGATTGTGTAATTTTTTGATTCTTTATAGGTGAGATATGAAAGAATCAAAGCAAATATGTTCGTGAGCAGCGAACATATTGCTAATAAGCCCGCAATATTTATCATAAGACTTTACCTCCTTTCTAATTATTGGTAGATTGTCCGCTCTATTTTGTTATATGCATGTACTATAATAAAAATGTCTAAATGATTTTCTAATATTTTTTAATTGGATGGTATCGGCTTAAAAAGATATATATAAGATGAGAGAGAGCTTCGGTTGTCTCTTTTTTCAAAACAAACGAATAGGAGGCGGCGAGCATGGCAAGACCAAGGAGCCCCGGCAGAGACAAAGCAAGGCAGCTTTGGCTGGAAAGCGGGAAAAGCCGCCTGCTGAAAAGCATTGCAGAGGAGCTGCAGGTATCGGAAGAACAGGTAAGGAAGTGGAAGAATCAGGATAAATGGGATAAAGTAACGTTACCAAACGAGAATAGTAACATTACCAAACAAAAAGGTGCCCAACCAGGCAACAAAAATGCTGCCGGCCACGGCGCACCGAAGAAAAATAGCAATGCAGAAAAACATGGTCTCTTTCGGAAGTATCTACCGGAGGAGACTTTTTCTATTATCGAAGAAATGCCGGATAGTCCGTTGGAGATAGTCTGGCATGAGATACAGATCCAATATGCAGCGATTATCCGATCGCAGCAGATCATGTATGTAAGGGATAAAGAGGACAAGACGATTGAAAAGGTGGAAGAGAAGAAGGGCAATGTACTTGGGGAATCCTGGGAAGTGCAACAGGCATGGGATAAGCAGGCGAATTTCTTAAAAGCCCAGAGCACAGCGATCAGCACGCTCAAAAATACAGTAAAAGATTATCTGGAACTGGAAGGAGCGACTAAAACGGATGCAAAAGAACAGGCAAAAAACTGGAAAGAAGCGGTCATAGAAATAGCAAAGCGGCGGAAGGAGAAAGCAGATGGAAGAGCTGATGAGCGCGATTGAAGTATATTATGACGATCCGGCTGCATTCCTGGAAGACCTGTTGAATATGAAATGTGACGACTGGCAGAATGAAGTCGTGGCGGATGTCGCGGCTTATCCGAAAGTCGCTGTAAAGTCCGGTCAGGGTGTCGGCAAGACGGCACTGGAAGCCGGCCTTATCATATGGTTTTTGATCTGCAGGCCCTATTCAAAGATCATTGCAACGGCACCGACAATGCAGCAGCTTTATAACGTGCTCTGGGCGGAGATAAAGAAGTGGCTTGATAGTTCAATGATTCAGGAACTGCTTGTCTGGACAAAAACGAAGGTATATGTTGAGGGCGATTCCGAAAGATGGTTTGCTATAGCAAAGACTGCAACAAAACCGGAAAGCATGCAGGGCTTCCACGAGGATCACATGATGATCGTCGTGGATGAGGCAGCAGGTGTCACGGATCCCATCATGGAAGCTCTGCTGGGCACACTGACGGGCTGGGATAACAAACTGCTCCTGATGGGAAATCCGAACAGGATCGAAGGCGTATTTTATGACGCTTTCAATAAGGATCGGGATAAATACCGGACGCATACGGTAAGCAGCCGCAACAGCGGGCGCACATCCAAAGACAATATAACGATGCTGGAATCAAAGTATGGAAAGGATTCCGATGTATGCCGGGTGCGTATTGACGGGCAGTTTCCGAAAGGGGCGCTGGATTCTTTTATTTCTTTAGAAACGGTAGAGCTTGCCTGTTCCAAAGAAAATAAGATCAGGCAGTCTGATATTGAGGCTTCCAATATGTTACATATCGGTGTGGACGTGGCGAGATTTGGCGATGACAAGACAGTTATTACCCCGCGGATCAGTGCGAAAGTATATGAGTTCAGGAAGTACAACAAAAGGGACACAATGGAGACGGCCGGAAATGTGATAAGGTGTTGTAAAGATTACATGAAGTGCTACCCGCATATCAGGAAGTGTATGATCAAGGTGGACGATTCCGGCGTGGGCGGTGGTGTGACGGATCGGCTAAATGAGGTGATTCGAGAAGAGAAGCTACCCTATACAGTGATTCCGGTAAATAACGGGGATTCCGCGACAGACGGCTACTACTTTAACTTGGGATCCCAGATATGGGGAAATATCAAGGAACTGCTGGAAAGCAACTTTTCCAACAATATGCAGGGGAAACAGGATGTCCAGATAGAAATTCCCTATGATGAAGAGATGATAAAACAATTGAGTGTGCGGAAATACCACATGACATCAAAAGGAAAAATACAGCTGGAATCGAAAGAAGAGATGAAAAAACGGGGACTGGAATCGCCGGACACAGCGGATTCTCTTTCCCTTGCGTTTTATGAACCGGATACATGGTTGTATTAGGAAGGATCTGATATGTTAAAAATGTATGAAATTAAACATTTCATGGAAGTGGATGCTGGATCCCATAAAAAGAGGATGGCAAGACAGGGGTTAAAGTATTATGAAGGCGAACATAAGATCGCAGGAACAAGAGTTTTTTATGTGGATGCTGATGGAAAACTGAAAGAAGATACGACGAGAAGCAATGTGAGGATATCCCATCCCTTTTTCATGGAACTGGTAGATCAGGAAGTCCAGTATATGCTCTCAGGCGATGGAAACTTTATTCGATCCGATGATCCGGATCTGCAGAGTATGATGGACACTTATTTTGATGACAGTTTCTGGTCAGAAGTATATGAGGCACTCACGGGATGTATTACAAAAGGATTTGACTACCTGTATGCTTATTATACTGCTGATAACAGGATTGGATTCCAGCATGCAGATTCCATGGGAGTAGTCGAAGTGGCGGCAAAGGATACGGAGGATCAGGAAGAACATGTGATCTACTGGTATGTGGATCATATTGAAAAAGAGAAAAAAGTAATAAAGAGGATCCAGGTATGGGATGAGAGAGAAACATGGTATTATGTTCAGGAAGGTGATGGGGAGATAATGGCTGATGACAAAGCACCATTAAATCCCAGGCCACATATAATAACAAAGAACGAGAAGGGAGAGCGGTTTGGCTCTTCTTTTCATTTTATTCCGTTTTTCCGTATAGATAACGGTGCAAAACAGTTCAGTGGATTAAAACCGGTCAAGGATCTGATCGATGATTATGATCTGATGGCCTGCAGCCTTTCCAACAATCTGCAGGATTTTACGGATGCGATATACGTGGTTTCCGGTTTCCAGGGTGCTGATTTGGATGAACTGATGCAGAATATTAAGACAAAGAAACACATTGGAACATCTCCGGATGGGAAATTGGATATCAAAACGGTGGATATTCCGTATGAGGCCCGAAAAGTGAAACTGGAACTGGATGAAAAAAATATCTATCGGTTTGGAATGGGTTTTAATTCTGCGCAACTGGGAGATGGAAATATCACCAATGTAGTGATAAAGAGCAGATACGCACTGTTGGATTTGAAATGTAATAAACTGGAAATGCGCCTGAAAAAATTCCTGAGAAATATCATAAAGGTGGTTCTGGATGAGATCAATAAAGCTAACGGTACAGATTATCAGCTGAAGAATGTTTATATTAAATTCCAGCGTGAGATTATCACAAATGCCCAGGATAATGCACAGATTCAGCTGACGGATGCGCAGAGACAGGGGCAGCAGATCAACAACATTCTGGCAGCAGCGAACATGCTGGATGATGAAACTGTTATTGAGGCAATCTGCAATATACTGGATATTGACTATGAGGAAATAAAAGATAAACTGCCAGAACGGGAAGGCAGTACACAGGATGCCGTAGGACTGCTAGATGCCGTAGTGCATGACGAAGAGGACGGTGCTGATGTATGAACAAAAGACAGCTTGAAGTGCAGAAAATGTTTCTGGAACGGGAAGCGGAGATTATCAGCCTCTTAAAAAAGATATATGCCAGGGCTTCGCGAGACTGTGCGGCGAAGATCAGCGACCTGTCAGCAAGGACTGACATGGAGAATTTAAAGTCTATTATCTGGCAGAAACAGTACCAGCAGGCGCTGAAAAAACAGATTGGTGGTATATTGAATAAGCTGAATACAGAATCTTTTGAGACAGTGGCCGATTATCTGACGGAATGCTACGAGAATGGCTTTTTCGGGACGATGTACGATCTGCAGGGACAGGGGATTCCGTTACTCTTTCCGATCAATCAGGAAGAGGCCGCAATGGCGATACAGGTAGATTCTAAAATTTCCAAAGGCTTGTATCAACGCATGGGCGAGGATGTAAACCAGTTGAAAGATTCTATCCGTTCAGAACTTTCCAGAGGGATAGCAAATGGGTCTTCCTGGAATATGATTGCAAAGAACATTGCATTTGGTATGAGAAGTCCTTATATGAAGGCCTTTAACCGTGCTATAGGGATCGCCCGGACGGAAGGCCACAGAATACAGCAGGAAGCTACTCTGCACTGCCAGCAGAGGGCGAAAAGCCGGGGGGCCGATGTCTTAAAACAGTGGGATTCGACAATGGATAACCTGACCAGGCCACATCACAGGGAACTGGATGGGCAGGTGAGGGAGATAGAGGAACCATTTGAGGTGGCCGGGAAGAAAGCGATGTTTCCGGGCGGTTTTGGAGATCCGTCGGAAGACTGCAACTGCCGGTGCTGCCTGGTACAAACGGGGAAGTGGGAACTGAGTGAGGAAAAGTATTATACAAAATGGGACGGCGAAAAAGACAGGCTTGTCAGGGTAAAGGCAAAGACGTATAATGAGTTTAAGGAAAAAGCAAAAACTCATCTGATGAAAATACAGTTCCCGGATGACGTGTATAAAATCAACGGTTTTACGCCAAAGATTAAGGATGAACTGGAAACTGCATTGTTAAAGTTGAAATCAGAATATGATATCCGGTTGAATGCCATCTTTGTTGAAAAAGCGGGAAAGAATGATATATTTATTACTGGGTATCATGATGGTGTGATGGAAATGGTAGTAAATCAAGATGCAGATTTTAATAAAATAGTGAAACAGATCCCGCTAAGGTATGTAATGGGGCGTTTCGCAGGAAAGTCACTTGAAGACTATCTTGCCCATGAAATGGCACATGTCATGCTGTATCAGGATTGTAAGAGTGACCTTGAATATATTGCGAAGGATCGTCAGGTAGAGCAATTATATGATGCTTTGAAGGGAATTTCTGGTTATGCTGATGAAAGTCAATCGGGAAATGAAGCTTTGGCAGAAGCATTTGTGAGAGTGAGAAACGGAGAGGATGTTCCGCCGATAGTAAAAGTAATAGTAGAGTCCTATTTTGCGAGGTATAGAAGATGAGTTTAAAATTGCCAAAATGTGATTTTTGTATACATAGGCATGAAGATGATGGTAATGAGTGGAACGACATGATTTACTGTGATGCGTTTCCAGATGGAAAACCATTGATAGAGATTCCATATGAGGAGAAGGATGAATGTGCAAACGGGATCAAGTATGAGGATGAAGATGGAGAGTATAAAGAATTCATTCCGGAGCCGGGCAGCATGCTTGCGAAAATGCATCGGATAGGACGTTAAGAGAAAAAGAAAATAACTAAGATAGAAGAGACAGTCAAAACGGCTGTCTTTTTTATATGCCCGAAACCGGCTTCACGGCGTTAAAACTGCAGCCGCAATATCTCTTGCGCACAGAGAATAAAACAGGCGCTGCATCGCGGGAGAAACCGCATAAAACGAAATGCAGGAAGGAGAAAACATGAAGTTAGAGGAATTACTGGAAAAGGAGCTGTATGCACAGGTAAAGGCGGCAATTGATGCGGCGAACGCGAAGGAGCCGGATAAACTGAAGCATATAAGGTATGCTGATCTGTCGGAAGGAAATTATATCTCCAAAGAGAAATATACTGCGTTGGAGACAGACAACGGATCTATTGCAGAACAGTTGAAAACGGCGCAGGAGCTGATCTCGGAGCTCAAGAAGAACACTGGAGGCGATGAGAAACTGCAGGGGAAGATCACGGAATATGAGACGACCATCAATACGCTGCAGGGACAGCTCAAACAGGAAAAGCTGGATTCGGCGGTGAAGATAGCACTTTTAGAGGCAGACTGCAAGGATGTGGATTATATCACCTTTAAGCTGAAAGAAAAAGGAGAGCTTTCCCTGGATGATGCCGGGAAGGTGAAAGGTATGGAAGATAAGCTTGCGGCGCTGAAAACGCAGTACCCGGATCAGTTTACATCCTCGGAAACCAGAAAGGTGGAGGAGAACAGGCTTCCGTCTTCTGGAGGCGATCGTACAGGAGAACCGAAAGATCTGGCGGAAGCTCTGAGAATGGAGTTTGAAGGAAAAGAGTAAAGAAAGGTTAAAAAGGTAATATTATGGCAGTAATGACACTGGAAGAAATCAAGAAAGGAATGGACGATAAGGTATTCGATAAGATCGTCGATGTATTTCTCAGGCAGTCGGATATACTGGCGGTACTGCCCTTTGATGACTGTGTGAGTGCAGTGGGTGGCGGGTCTACGATGAAGTACAAATACATGAGAAAAGTCCTGCCCGCAGCGGCGCAGTTCAGGAAACTGTACGGTACCTATACAGCGAGTACAGCAACGAAACAGGATTGTGAAGCTGCCCTCACAATCATGGGCGGCGCGCTCCAGATCGACAGGGTGTTAAATAAGGTAGCAGGGCGCTGGGATAATCTGGCCTATCAGATCGAGGAGCATATCAAGGCGGTGGTGAGCCTGTTCCATTATACGCTGATCAACGGGGATGCGGTGACTTCGGCATCCACCGATGGACCGGAGTTTGAGGGGTTAGATTCTATGCTGGCCGGGACAACTACAGAGTATGGCACAGATAAGGCCATCGACTTATCGACGATCACAAGTCTGAAAAGCAATGCGGATGAGTTCTATGAAGCATTGATGCTGCTTGTGAAGGAAACACAGGCGGATGCCCTGCTGATGAATACAGCGACAATCGCGAAAATTCAGACGGTGGCACGGGTGCTGGGGTATAAGACGGAGACGGAAGAATCTTTCGGTAAAAAGGCAGTATCCCTTGACGGCGTGCGCTTTATGGATCTGCAGAATCATTATACTGTTACAGGAACCGGGGAGAGTGCTGTGGCAACTGCAAATGCAGTGGTAAAGAAAGGCATTTCCCGGAAGATCAACAAAGCAGAAACGGAGACAACGGGATTGACTGATATCTATGCGGTGAAATTCGATGTCAATGACGGTTTTCATGGAATCAGCTTAAATGGTTCTTCTGTTGTGGAAAAGTATTTACCCGATTTTTCCAAACCGGGGCCGGTAAAAGATGCGGAAGTGGAGATGATCACGGCGACAGTGCTGAAGAATACACAGCATGCGGGAGTGCTCAGGAATATTAAAATATCGGCGTAAACTGTAGGGCGTCCGGCGGACGCCCTTATTGTAGCAGAAAAGGAGATTGATATGGATAGGCAAGAAAAGATTGCAAATATGGAGAAGAATACAGTGAATGTGGAAGGAACTGCTGCAAATGCAGGAGAAGATGCCGAAAAAGCGGTGGAAAGCAGGAAGACTGCGAAAAAAAGGGTGACTGCCTGGAAAGTAAGGGTAAAGAATAATCCTGGTTTCTGCGGGATCGGAGCGGGAGGTGTACAGTTTGCCAATGGGAAGGCAGAGGTTCATTCGGAGAGAATGGCACAGTGGTTTATGGAACATGAAGGATATGAAGTAATCAAACAGTAATGGAGAGGCGGTGTTCCGAATGATTGTGAATGTGGAAAATCTGCTTGCAATGGATGAATTCAAGGAGATGGAAAAAGAAGCGCTGAACGTCCGTTTAAGGGCGGTAGAAGGTGTTGTCAGGTCTTATACCAATAATAACTTCCAAAACCGCCGCATGAGGCTGACAGCGCCCGCCATTGCGGGGGCAATACATGGGAGCTGCCCTTATTTTAAAACCGGAGATACGGTTCAGATCTCACAGTCGGGAGTAAATGATGGCTTATATGAGATTACGGAGATATCAGAGAATAAAATCCGGGTAGAGGGGGAGTTGTATGATACACCTTACAATATGCTCACAAAAGTAGTGTATCCTGTGGATGTGCAGAAGGGCGTAATTGATCTGATGATATGGGAAGTAAAGAACCGCGCCAAAGTAGGAATAAAATCGGAGACATTATCGAGACACAGCGTTACTTACTATGAACAGGATTCAGAAAACCAGGTGATGGGATATCCGGTTTCCCTGCTTGGCTTTCTGAAGCCCTATGTCAAGCCGAGGTTCTGATGGGAAATATCGGTGGGAATAAAGACGCTGTCATTCAGGTGAAACGGGTGGTACAGGATGATATCGGCGCACGTAATACAGAGTATGCGGATGCAGTAAAGGATATCAAAGGCTGGCTGGATCTGTCAGACGGTGATGCAAAGCATCTAAGTTATAACGCAAAGATCCAGGAATCCACCCATATTTTTATGACTGATTACAGAGAGTTGAAATATCAGGAGAATGGAAAACCGGAGATAAGGATCACACCTGAAAACAGCCGAATGACAGTGGACGGGGAGATTTATGAAGTGATGCTGTATGATGATCCAATGGGGATGCATGAGCATCTGGAGATTTATCTGAAATATACAGGAGGCAGGTGAAATGGCTGTAGAGTTTGAGGATAACAGGGTAAAAGTAAAGGATGCCATAGGCAGTGCAGCCATCGTGTTTCTCCATGAGGCTTGCGGGCTTCTGGAAAAACAGACGAAGCAGAATGCCAAGGTAAAGACCGGGCAGACAAAAGGATCTTATAGCTACGCTGTCGATGAGGTAGAGCTGACAGGATATGTGGGATCAAACTATGAGAATGCCATTTGGGAAGAATTTGGTACCGGAGAGTATGCCCTGAACGGGGACGGCCGCAAGGGCGGCTGGCGGTATATGGACGAGAAGGGAAATTGGCATTATACGAAAGGAAAACGGCCGAGAAGGCCTCTTTTCAAGGCGTTCACTTCCCTGAAAGGGCGAATTACGAAACGGGCAGAACAGGTTTTAAAAGAAAGGCTGGAGGCGGAATGAGCAGTGATGCGTTAAACCTCATAAAAAAAGCCATGGACGAGATGGAATTGAAATATGGCTTTATGGAATATGTGTCGGATTCAGGGGAAACGCTTCCGGCCACCTATTTTATCGGCGAGTACCAGGAACTGGAACCGGAAGGTGAATCCGGTGAGGAAACCAGTATATTTATCCTTACCGGATTCTCACGTGAAACATGGGGCGCATTGGAGTGTGTGAAAGAGAGAATCAGAAAGTACTTTCCGGTCATTGATGGGAGAAGGAGAAAAACGGAATCCGGCGCGGTGGCAGCAGTATTTTATGAAAACAGTTTCCCGGTTCTGGTGGAGGATGAGGAACTGAAAAGGATGCAGATCAATTTAAAAGTGAAAGAATGGAAGGTGGAAACATGAGAAAATCAGGAATTAACAGTAATACTCCCAATGATTTTTTGCTGGGGGCAGGCGTAGTGTTTAAGAATTTTAAGTACCTGTACAGAAAGATCGAGGCAGATGAACAGACAGAGGCGGAAAATATTAAATTAAGTCAGGTAAAATCAAAAGCTTCTTTCATTGGCCTGGAAGAGGGTTTTGAGCCGACAGTCGGCGACTATGTAGTCGGGGCGTGGGATGATTCAGAGGAAAACGTGCTGGGGGCCACCAGCGGCGGGAATAAACTGTCCATCGTGCCGGAGATCACGCCGATCGAGGTGGATGGTGCAGTAGTGGAGATCAAGGGGCTCAACCAGAAGACCGGGGAATCAGCGACGCTGGAAGTAAACCTTGCCCAGCATACATTAGATTCCTTTAAGCGTTCTATCGTAGGAAAAGAGGTTGACAGTATGATTCCCGGCTATAAACAGATACAGACTAAATCGCTGATCGAATTATCGGATTACTTGGATAATATTGCCTACGTCGGCACGATGACAGACGGCACAGAGGTTATTGCAATTCTGGAAAATGCGATCTGTTCCTCCGGGCTTGAGATGGACAATAAGAATAAAGAAACATCTGTTGTAAAAACGGTGTTTAAAGCTACCGCAGATTTTGAGAGCGGTGTGTATGATACGCTGCCGGTTTATCTGTTCTATCCGGATAAGGCGAAGAAAAAAGCAACGGAAAAAAAGATCTTAATAATTGTGGAAGGGTAACGGTGCGGATTTATGGGAAAAGAAGAGATGGAAAAATTGATGCGGGAAGATCCCGGGATAGAAATGGAGACAGAAGAAAAAGAGCCAATCACCCGACCGTATACATTGCGGCATTTGAAGGACGGGGATCTGTTTCCGCTGCTGAGAATATTGAAAAAAATCGGCATCAGCGACTGTAAAGATGCTTTTATTCAGGCGGCATCCGAGAAAAAGGTATTAGAGCAGATCGGTATGGAGGTATCCCTGAATATCGCGGATATTCTGATCAGAAATATGGAAAAGATGGAAGATGAGATTTATGGATTATGGTCAGATATATCCGGCATTCCAGTGGAGGAAATGAAGGAGATGGAATTTGGAACTCTGCCTCTGATGATCATAGACACCTTTTCAGAAGCGAGAAATACGAGTTTTTTCAGGGTGCTCTCCAGATTTCTTTCGTAGGAGAGTTTGCATTTATGGACCTGCTTCATTCCAGGTATGCGGATCCGGGCAGGTTTATGAATGCCTACATGGAGCAGGGAAGATTTGGAGAATTTGTTGCCGGTGTGCTCGAGGCGGATCGGCAGCGTAAAGAGGAAGAGTACCGGAAAACAGAGGATGACAGGCTGTGGATTGCGTATATCCTGAGTATGACGGATAAAACGTACTGCGACTGGAAAAATGAACTGCTACAGGGGAAAAAGCAGGCATCATATGCTATGACGAACCGGCAGATTGAGGCCGTAAGGCAGCAGGCGAAGGGGATATTGGACAGGATATCCCCGGAATAAGGAGAGAGCTGAAGGAAAAGCAGCTCTTTCTTTGTTTGCAAGGAAGGGGGAGCTCCTTTACATGGAATTATTTAAATTGTTTGGAACCATCGCCGTGAAAAACTCGGAAGCGAACAGTGCGATCGATGAGACAACGGACAAAGCAAAGTCTTTTTCAGAAAATTTATCGGATAAATTTACGGACATTGGAGAAAAGACAACAAAATTGGGGGCAAAAATGAGCTTTGGCCTTACGACGCCGATTACGTTGATTGGAACAAAGGCTATTCAGGCCACAGCGGATTTTGAATCTGCAATGTCGGAAGTGGGGGCCATCTCCGGTGCAACAGGGGACGATCTTATCGCTTTGGAGAATAAGGCAAAAGAGATGGGAGAAACCACTAAATTCTCCGCTTCGGAATCGGCGGAAGCCCTGAAATACATGGCGATGGCGGGTTGGAAGACAGGGGATATGCTGGACGGTCTGGATGGAGTACTCAATCTGGCGGCGGCTTCAGGTGCTGATCTGGGGACTACTTCTGATATTGTGACGGATGCACTTACAGCTATGGGATACAGTGCAGGTGATGCCGGACGGCTTGCAGATGTCATGGCAGCAGCTTCCTCTAACGCAAATACTAATGTGGAATTGATGGGGGAAACTTTTAAATATGCAGGAGCCATGGCCGGGACCATGGGCTACAGCATGGAGGATACAGCTATTGCTATTGGCCTTATGGCGAACAGTGGCATTAAAGGCAGTATGGCGGGTACATCCTTAAATGCCATCATATCGAGACTTGCAACAAATACCAGCGGCGCCACGGAGTGTATCAATGAACTGGGAGTGGAATTTTATAATGCAGATGGGACAGCAAGAGATTTTGGGGATGTGATGGCGGAACTCCGGGAGGCAACGAAGGGGCTGACTACAGAGCAGAAAGCAGAGATAGCATCCACGGTTGCTGGCGAGGAGGCAAAAAAAGGCCTTTTGGCGATTTTGAACGCAACTTCGGCGGATTACGATAAATTAAGTCTGGCTATCAATAACAGCAGCGGTTCCGCAAAAGAAATGGCAGACATGATGAACGATAATTTATCCGGTCAGCTGACATTACTCAAATCACAGTTGGAGGGGCTGGCGATCCAGTTCGTAACACTGATCATGCCTTACCTGAAACAGGGGGTGGAATGGCTCTCTAAACTATGCGACTGGATATCGGGATTGGATGACGGCACGAAAAAAATGATTATAACGGTGGCAGCAGTATTGGCGGCGGCTGGGCCAGTACTTGTTTTTGTAGGAAAGATAGCGACAGGAGTAGGATCCGTGATCAGCATCGGCAGCAAACTGATCGGAGGCATTACTACTCTGATACCAGTGATCAGTTCTATCAGCGCGCCTGTAGCGCTTGTTATAGCGGGCATAGCGGCTCTTGTTGCAATAGGCGTTACTCTGTATAAAAACTGGGACACGATCAAAGAAAAGGCTGGGGAGCTAAAAGAAAGAGTGGTCAGCAAAGTGACAGAGATGAAGGATAATGCTGTAAAAAGATTCACGGAACTGAAAGATGGGGCAGAAGAAAAGATAAACAGACTGAAAGAAAGTACTGTTTCGAAAATTGAGGAAATGAAAAATAACGCCTCTGAAAAAGTCGATGAGATGAAGGAACGTATTACAGACGGATTCCAGAAACTGAAAGAAGATGGAGAGGAGAAGTTTCGTGACCTGAAAGAAAAATGGTCTGTTAAATTTACCTCGGCCAGAGAGAAGATTGTTGATGAGGCAACCCGGTTAAAGGAAAAAGCTGGTGAAAAGATTGGAGAATTTAAAAATGCCGCGGTCGAAAAGATAGAGAGTTTCAGAGAGGGCGCTGTCAGTAAGTTTCAGGAATTTGGAAGCGCTGCAAAGGATGTTCTGGGAAGTGTGAGCAAGAGCGGCATATTCGGATTTCAGGAGATTCGTGAAAAGGGGCTTGAAGCGGTTCGGAAGCTGAAAACCGACGCCATAGCCGGATTCCAGGAGATGGGATCTGTAATAGCAGAACGTTTTGGGAGTGTGGCGGATAAGATAGGTTCCGTGTTTGGAAGTGCAAGAGATGCGGTATCTAAGATAGTATCTGATATTAAAAGCTTTTTCGATTTTGAGTGGAAGCTTCCGGATATCAAACTACCCCATTTTAATATCAAATGGGATTCCAGTGGCATGCTGGGGAGCCTTGCAGAAAAGATAGGCCTGCCGGGGTTGCCGAAGTTTGATGTGGACTGGTATCAGAAGGCTATGGATAATCCTCTGATTATGGACAGGCCGACTGCCTTTGGCATCAACCGGGCAGGGCAGGTCATGGCAGGCGGAGAAGCCGGGAGTGAAGTGGTGAGCGGCACGCAGACTTTGATGAATATGATATCTGCAGCAGTGGCGGAAAATAACAGCCGGATGTATGAACTGTTAAATCAGCTGTATGATCTGCTGGCAGCATACCTTCCGGAACTGGCAAAAAGGCAGATTGTTCTGGAGACCGGCGCACTGGTGGGAGAACTGGCGGAGCCTATGAGTGAGAAACTTGCATGGGAGAATCACTTGCGGGGAAGGAGGAATTGACAGTGTATGGAGCGGCATTTGGTGATAAACGCTCAAAGGATGATTACGGAGCCGTTATGAATTATGCCCGGATAACACCGCCGTCGGTCAAAGAGAATTATGTGGACATAGCAGGCGGAAATTCATCTATTGATCTGACGGAAGCGGTAGGCGGTGTGGTATTCGAGGACGGAGAAATTGATTTCAAATTTACTTTGTTTGATCCGGATAAAAAAGAACAAATGAAAAATGATCTGCACGGGAACCGTATGAAGATTGTTCTGGATAGAGAACCGGAATTTTATTATGAGGGAAGGGTATCCGTTACCAGTGAAAAGCAGACTGGAAATATCTATGAATTGTGTATGAAAGCAAAAGTAAAACCCTATAAGATGAAAAAATTGCTGGTTCATGAGGAGGAAATAAACGGAGCGAAAGAAATTATTCTGTTCAGTAAAAGAATGCCGGTCATGCCGGTTATAACGGTTAAGGGCAGTATTGCTGTCAGCTATGAAGGCATCAGATTTTCTCTGGAAACCGGAGTGTACGAAATACCGGAAATTACTTTCCAGAACGGAATGAACAGGCTGAAAGTATCAGGGCGGGGAACTATCAGACTGGAATACAGAGAGGGAGAACTGATATGATTATCATAAAAAATGGAGAACGGCAGATCTATCACCCACGGAACCCCTATTTGAAATTAGTGGATCCTAAGCTGACCCTTGAGGATAACGGGGCGGGGCGCCTTTCTTTTAAAATCTATGAGGACAACCTGAATTACCATACAATAAAGAAGCTGTATCCACTCCTGTCTGTGGTCAGGGATGGTATGACCCTGTTCAGGGGAAGGGTAATCTCGGATAAGAAGGATTTTTACAACGGAAAAGCTGTGGAAGCGGAAGGGAAACTGACCTTTTTGAACGATTCTTATATAGAGCCCTTTTCCTTTTCCGGAAGTCCGGTGGAACTGTTCAGGATGATTATTGAAAACCATAATGCACAGGTGATGGATTGGCAGCAGTTCAAGGTAGGAATCATAACGGTGGTCGACAACAACGATTATATTGTCCGAAGCAGTGAAAGTGTTCTGAATTCCTGGAATGCCCTGAAGGATAAGTGTTTTAAATCTTCTCTGGGCGGGCATATCAGGATACGGTATGAAAAGGATGGAGATTATATTGACTGGCTTTCGGATTATGATACTGTTTCAAAACAGAGCATAGAGTTTGCAAGGAATATGATAGATATGTCATCTGAGAGGGATGCAACGGAGACTTATACAGCGATCAGGCCAATTGGAGCGGGGATAGACGGCATAAAGATCGATATATCTTCTGTAAACGACGGCAAAAAATATCTTATCAACGAAGAAAAGGCTGAAGAATACGGGATCATTTATGCACCGGAGGATGAATCTGTCTGGACGGATGTGACATTGCCGGAGAATCTGCTGAAAAAGGCAAAGGATAAGCTATACGGTTCTTTTATCACATTGAAGGAAACCTATGAGATAAAAGCAGTGGATCTAAATCTGACGGATCCGGATATTGAAGCGTTGAATATATGTGAGTATGTGCCGGTAGTGAGCAGGCCACACGGGATAAATGGGAAGTATCTGCTCAGTAAAGCACAGATTTGTATTGCAGCCCCGCAAAATTCTATATTCTATCTGGGGGCAAGCAGGCGGGTACTGTCAGATAAAAGTGGTATCGTTGCGCCGGCAGCAGTCCCTAAAAATATCAGTTCTTTTGAGAATGATGCAGGTTACATATCGGAGGAAAAGACGGAAGAACTTCTTGCAGATTACTCGAAGACAGAAGAGGTTGAAAGGATTGTGGATCAGGCGGTGGCGCAGATTCCAAGTGGTGCAGATGGGAAAGACGGTGCGGATGGAAGAGATGGGTTATCTGCCTTTGAGATAGCGGTAAATAACGGGTTTATCGGTACGCAGGAAGAATGGCTTTCGTCTTTGAAGGGAAGTGATGGGGTGGATGGGAAGGTGCCCATTATCGGTGAGAGCGGAAACTGGTTTATAGGTGATGAAGACACCGGGCAGCAGGCACAGGGGGAAGCGGGAGCTGCAGCGACAGTGCAGGTCGGAATTGTGAAAACAGGGGAGCCGGGGACACAGGCGGTGGTCGAAAATGTCGGAACCACACAGGCGGCTGTTCTGAACTTTGTGATTCCCAGAGGGGAAAAAGGAAACCCTGGCAGTTCCGGTGGTGGAGATTCGCCCGGCAGTTCAGGACTGTTTGCATTTGAAATCAGGGAAGATGGGCATTTGTGGATGAATTCAGACACAGAGGCACAGGCGGATAATTTTTATATTGATGGAAACGGGCATCTTATCTACGAAATGGAGGGATAATACATGGCGCAGGCAGATTTGGGAAAAGTAAGACTGACGGATGCAGAGCTGTCAGAAAAGATAATTCAGGTAAATGGCGGCATAAGGTTCGGAAAGGACGCAGAAGGGAAACCGGGATATGTGGTGACGGATGCAGAGACAGGTGCTGATGCAGTGATCCCTTTTAAGTGCGGAGGATCTTCTGGTATAATTTTGCCGTATATTGTGAATTTAGACTTTGGGGGGACATACATACATTTTGTTAATAACGGCAGCAGTCCAATAGCAGGCACAAAATACATTTTGCCGGAACCAATAAAAATTACTGATATTAAAAATATAAAAGTCACGATCACAGAAACATCTTTGTATAATATATCACCAACAAATGGAATCAACTATAGAGAATGTTATTTGGTACTTGGTGCGGAATTTCCGGATTTTCCAACCTTAAAAGAATACAGAAAAGATGTATATAGAATCAGTGGAAATACACAGCATAGTAATAAAGAATTTTCCGTCGAGATACAAGGAACAGAAATGACAAATGTAAGCCAGATTACAAGTATAGGAGCATCTCTGAGATGTTACAATTCTTACAACAACGCATGCAAAGTATCCTGGAATAAATTTCTGATGGAGTGCAAAATATCTTAAGAAAGGGAGTATTATGGCACAGATAAAATTATTATTGGAGAAACAGCTCCTGACTATTCAGAATCAGGAAATCATTGCTTCAGGAGACAGTAATTTTGATTCCTGTAAATTCATATTTGATGAATCATGGGATGGATTTACCAAAACGGGCGTATTCTACCAGGACCAAGCAAATGTGCAGTACGCAGTGCTGGGGAACGATGATACTTGTATGATTCCTGCGGCGGCGATGGCGCGGGCAGGGCGCATGTATATTGGGGTGTTCGGCATTAAGGATACCGCTGTAGTCACATCCACGCTATGCACAATCGATATCAAAGAGGGTGCTATTTCCGGCGGGAACGTATCTACGGAGCCGACGGATGATGTATTTCTGGCGATTATAGCGCAGTACCAGCGGATTGCTGACCTGATGGGGCAGTATGAGAAGACAGCGGCCCAGTTTAATACTGTGATGACAGAACAAAACAACATCCTGGAGACTTTAAATGCCTTTGATGTGGAGGAGATCAGTGAGAGACTGGATCTGATAGAGGACCGGATAATCAACTATACAAATCTGGCAAAAGAGATACAAAATCGTGAGATCATTATCAGAGATGTTCCAATAAAATTTGTGAATAAAGTTTGCAGGATTGAAAATGACGCCATTACAGCCAATTCTCTGTGTGACGTTTATTTTGATGAATATTCTTTTGAACTTGCTTCAAAAGCGCTGATCATGCCAGTGGCGCATGATGGATATATGGAACTAACAAGCTCTATTGATATTATGGATGAATTAACCGCCAATATACTTGTCAGGAGGTCTTAAATATGCTGGGAAAAACAAATATAACAACATTGTCAGAAAGTGCAATTGTAACGGAAGTTGAAGATTTTAACTGGATACAGATGCAGTCCGGAGTTTCTGCAGATTTTGTAAAAGCTATTTATAAAAACGGATATCTGGTAGGAATAACCGTTGACGGAAGCATAGTATATACTACGGATGGTGAGGCCTGGCAGACGTATATGCTGGAATATGAGGATTGTAAATTAAATGATATCGATTGGGATGGCAGCAGGTTTGTTCTCGCAGGAAGCTATAAAGAGAGCAGAGAATTGAGTGATGGAACAAGTAGGGAAATACAGTCGGGGCTGATAGTTGTTACATCAGACTTTACGGTGTATGAGAAAAAGCAGATTGAGAGTAAGAACGGCAATGCATCAGAATATTTTCTTGTCTATCCCAAAAATGGGAAATATATAGTAATTGGAAACATACAGTCTTCTACATCAAAAACATATATCTGTGTCGGAAATCTGGAAGATCAATGGGAATCGGAGCAGGACAGCAACTATCTCCAATATAACATGGCAAAAAATTCGAGAGATATTATTGCTGTAGTTGAGGAACCAAGAATGGGGACATCCAGTTATTACATCAGAAGAATCAGTGGGGACACAATAACTACGAATGATTATACGACTAATATAACAGTAAGAGCAAATACAAAAGTTTTTGAATGTAAAGATGAGTTATATATCATGAATTTCGTCAGCTATTATAACTTATATAAAATCACAAATTCGGATGAATGTATGGTGATGAGCAGCGAGAAAAATTTTGCATTTGTTGACGGCGTTTATTTTAATAATTGTCAGATATTTATAAACAATCATGAAATGTTGATCGTCAAAAAGGGCGAAAGTATTGCAGATAAAACCCTGGACGATATGATTGAGATAGCCCCGGAACTGACGATGAACTGCATCACAAAGGCGTTTGGGCAGCTGTACATATTTGGGAATCAGGGAGTGATACTGAAATCAAGTGTTGAAACAAATAATGAGGAAGTTATAATTGTTCAGGCAATCTCAGCTAAAAAGGCACTTTTAGATTCAAAGAAGTATACGGATGAACGATATGCAGCATTAGAGGAAAGAATTGCGGCTCTGGAAAGCGGGGAATCAGGGAATAATGGATAGTAAGTGTATAGGTGCTGTAAGGGATCCGCCCGATCGGCGGTGTAAGGCAGGGAAATAGACAACACGAGAAAGGAAGGATTATAATGAAAAATGAAAATATTGTAAAAGGGACTGTGACGGCAGTCTCTTCTTTTTTTACTTCAATCTTGGGCATACTGGCGGTCCCAATAGGGCTGATGGTACTCAGCAATCTGATCGATTATGGGACAGGCCTGATGGCATGTAAATTCAGAGGCGAGAATATCAGCTCCTACAAATCGATGAGAGGTATCATGAAAAAAGTCTGTATGTGGCTTTTGGTGGCGGTCGGGGCAATCATCGATGTGCTGCTGAAATACGCTTCTGAAACGATTGGCATAGCACTTCCGTTTACATTCCTGGTGGCTTGTATTGTTGCCATATGGATCATCTGCAATGAGATCATCAGTATTCTGGAGAACATAAAGGATATGGAAGTGGAACTGCCGGCATTTTTAGAAAAGCTTACCCGAAATATAAAATCACAGGTTGAGGAGCTGGGAGAGCAGAAACAGGGAACTATTGATACAAAAGACAGAGGGGGCGAATAGTTGCCCTCTCCTTACATTGGTTATAGAAGAGAGAGTAGAAAGGGGGATTATGGCATATAAAACAAAAATAAACTACGCCCACAGATCAAACTATGGATCCCGCAGGAGTGTGTCAAAGATAAGATATATTATCTGGCATTACACAGCATCTGACGGGGCGACAGACGAAGCCAGCGGGAACTATTTCAGGAAAAACATCACAAAGACATCAGCCCATTACTTTGTGGATGATGATTCCGTAACCGTGTCTGTACCGGATGATTATACAGCATATTCGGTTGGCGGTAGCAGGTATTCTGACTACAAAAAGACCGGAGGTGCAAAATTCTATAAAATTGCGACAAATGCAAACAGCATCAGCATCGAACTGTGCGATGTCGTCAGGAACGGAAAGTATGATGTGACGGAAAAGACTCTGGAGAACGCCATCCTGTTGACGCGGGTACTGATGAAAAAGTACAATATACCCATCGATAGGGTAATCAGACATTTTGATGTAACTGGAAAAAAGTGTCCGGCATACTATGTCGATAATACAAAGTGGGAAGCTGTCAAAAGAAGAATTGCCGGGACGACGCTGCCGGCTGGACCAGCAAGCGGAAGCTGCATATATGGCGGGCTGGACTATGCGCCGGTCTTTGAAACAAAATATTACAGTGACCGATACAGTGATCTGAAAGCCGCATTTGGTAATGACAGGGCGCAACTGTTCAATCACTTTATCGCACACGGCATGAGAGAGGGAAGGCAGGCTATTGATTCATTCAATGTGAGAGCATATCGGGCACGATACCCTGATCTGCAGAATGCCTTCGGCGATAACCTGCCGGCGTATTATCTGCATTATATCCAGCTCGGAAGGAATGAGAAGAGGATTGCGATCTAAAAGATATAGTGTGGTAGCATTACCAGTCACAGGATGCTCAAGCATTCTGTTTTTTATTCCTATTGGTACACCAATTATCGCCACCGAATCCGGCTATGTGGAGGCATTGGGCTGGAACCAGTACGGCGGCTGGCGCATAGGCATCCGCAGCTTTGATAAGAAGCGATACTATTATTATGCCCATCTGCGGCAGAACTACCCCTATGCGGAAAACCTGAAAGAGGGAGATATCGTTTCGGCGGGGGATGTGATCGGCTATATGGGGCATACCGGTTACAGTGCAAAGGAGAATGTCAATAATATCGAGACAGTGCACCTGCATTTCGGTCTGGAGCTGGTGTTCGATGAATCCCAGAAAGAGAGCAACAATGAGATCTGGATCAACTGTTATGAACTGACAAGATTTCTCTCGAAAAATCGCAGCGAAGTATATAAAGTAGAGGGGACAAAGGAATGGAAAAGGGTAACGGAAATAAAACTGCCCGAGGTAGAAAATGCTAACTAAAGTTATGTTCCCTAATCTCTTGACAGAATGGGAAGAGCAGTGTATTTTGATAAGAATAACTTATTCTGGAGGGATATTTGGAAGAATGAAACGGGAACACAACCTGGCATATAAAGTGTCGGCAGTCAGTATAGCGGTGAACCTGATCCTGTCTTTTTTAAAGCTGGTGGCAGGTATTTTGTCCTCCTCAGGCGCGATGATCTCCGACGCGGTACATTCCGCGTCGGATGTTTTCAGCACGATCATTGTAATCGTGGGCGTTGCCATGTCAGGAAAGAAATCGGACGCGGATCATCAGTATGGGCATGAGCGCATGGAATGTATGGCGTCTCTTCTGCTGGCAGCGATACTAGCACTCACCGGCGGTGGGATCGGTATAAGCGGGATCAGGAAGATTGCAGACGGCAATTATGAAAAGCTGGCAGTGCCGGGTATGCTTGCCCTGATTGCCGCTGTGGTTTCCATTGCGGTGAAGGAATGGATGTACTGGTATACGAGGGCGGCGGCAAAAAAGATAAATTCCGGGGCGCTAATGGCAGATGCATGGCATCATCGTTCCGATGCGCTGTCTTCTGTGGGCGCGTTTGTTGGTATATTCGGTGCAAGAATGGGCTATCCGGTACTTGATACGGCGGCCAGTGTGGCGATCTGCCTGTTTATAGAAAAGGCGGCGTTTGATATTTTTCGGGATGCCATGGATAAGATGGTGGATAAATCCTGCCCGGATGAGCTGATGGAGCAGATGAAAGAGGCTGTGCGGAGAGAAGAGGGTGTGATCGATATTGATGACATGAAAACCAGACTTTTCGGAGATAAGATCTACGTGGATGTGGAGTTTTCAGCAGACGGAAGAAAATCTCTGGAAGAGAGCCACGATATAGCGGAGCGCGTGCATGTGGCGATCGAACGGGAATTTCCGGCAGTGAAGCACTGTATGGTACACGTGAATCCGTACCATGGACAGGAGAACAGAAGCGGAAGCTGACAGGGGATTTTAGTAGGACAGCTTCCTGTATGAAGATCATGGCGGATATCAGGTCGGCCGGGAATGGAAAATGGGAATGGAAGAGAAAACCAGGAGAAAAGAACACGGCAGGCAGGCCGTTATTGTTGAGCGGTTAAAGAGGGATATGAAACAATATGGTCCCGGACTTTTGGCGGCGGTGGCGTTATATTTTCTTGTCCACGCAGTGTGTGACGCTTTTTGCCCTTCTGTGCTGATTACAGGATTCCCCTGTCCCGGCTGCGGTATAACGAGGGCGGTGCTCTATCTGCTTAAAGGGCAGTTTGCAAGATCCTGGGCCTTAAATCCGGCGGCAGTTTTCTGGGTGATATGGGCGTTATTGTTTGCTTTTGAGCGGTATGTGAGAGGGAGGCGGTCGAAGATTTTCGGATGGGCGGCCTGCGGGATCGTGCTGTTCATGGTGATGGCATATCTCATTCGCATGAATCTGTATTTCCCGGACAGACCGCCTTATGTTTATACGCGGGACAATCTGTTCGCGAAGCTGCTGCCAGGATACGAAAAGGTTGTGAGGTATCTGATGGGCCGGTGACACCAGTAAAGCCATAGGGCGGCCGGGGGACAGGAAGAGTCCCATGACGGTGTTGTCCGGGTGCAGAGATTTGCAAAGGAATTGATTGACGAATATACATAAAATACGCTATACTGTAAACGATCCCATTGAAAACAAAGGAGACAGAAAATGGATAGTTGGAATAATGAACAGAAACCAGATGTGTCAGTGAGCGGTCAGTTCAGCGGAAATCCTTATCAGGATCAGACACAGCCGCAGAATGCATATGACCAGAACGCACACAATCAGCCTTCGCCGAATGGAACGGGCGGTTATAATGAATCCCGAAGTGCAGCAGATCAATATGGCGGACAGCCAGGCGGTTATAATCAGACACAGAATATGGCAGCGGGCTACAGCGGACAGCCGAATCCGGGCGCTGGCTACGGACAGCCCCAGAATAATAACTATGCAAACGGCTATGGGCAGCCCTTTGCGAACTACAATCAGCCTTCCTATCAGGGATCAGGTTTTACACCCACAGAGATGGAGGAACCGGTGGGTGTAGGAGAGTGGACCGGTCTTCTGGCACTTGCCATGTTTGTACCGTGCATCGGTATCATCCTGATGCTGGTATGGGCTTTTGGCGGTTCAGAGAAAAAGAGCAAATCGAATTTCTGCAAGGCCTATCTGATCATTTGTCTGATCAAGCTGGCATTGTACGCGCTCTTATTTATCGTGTGGGGTGCATCGCTTGCCTCTGCTATTGACAGTTTCTGACAGACAGATAAAAACGCGGGCCAGAAAATGCATGGCGGCAGGTCAGACCTGCCATAATTTAAAAACCGGCTTATCCGTGAAATGTGCAGCGCCCGGAGGCTCCACAGGGCAGGACGAGGGAGCTTTCCGTCACGGGAAGGCCTATCTCTGCGGCCTCCACAAGACCGCCGAACCGGGAAGCAAAAACCGTATTCATCATATAAGAAAGTACAGCGGGCTGTAAGCCTGTGGTATAGGAGTTGAGCAGAACAAACAGGGGAGCATCCGACAGGATTTCCGACATGCGTGTCAGAAACGGGAAGATGCTCTCTTCTATTTTCCAGATCTCGCCGCCAGGCCCTCTGCCGTAGGAGGGAGGATCCATGATGACGGCGTCATAATGATTGCCGCGGCGGATCTCCCGTTCCACAAATTTTACACAGTCATCTACCAGCCATCGAATCGGCGCATTGGCGAGGCCGGAGGAGGCAGCGTTTTCTTTTGCCCAGTTTACCATGCCTTTGGAGGCGTCCACATGGGTGACGCTTGCCCCGGCTTTTGCGGCTGCGATCGTGGCGCCTCCGGTGTAGGCAAAAAGATTTAACACCCTGATGGGGCGATGTGCATTTCGGATCAGTTCGGAAAACCAGTCCCAGTTGACAGCCTGTTCCGGGAAAAGTCCCGTGTGTTTAAAACTGAAGGGTTTTAAATGGAACGTCAGGCTTTTATAGCGGATCGTCCATTCTTCCGGCAGTCCGAAAAATTCCCATTCGCCGCCTCCTTTTGAACTTCTGTGGTAGTGGCCGTTTTTCTTTTTCCAGCCGTGATGGTTTTTCGGTGTATTCCAGATCACCTGGGGATCCGGACGGACTAACAGATATTTCCCCCAGCGCTCCAGTTTTTCTCCTGCAGAGGTATCGATGACTTCATAATCTTTCCAGTTTTTGGCGATCCACATAGAGGGCTCCTTTCCTGTGTATATTTATGTATATTGACCTGGACATGGCTTTCTATCAAACCATTTTGTTCAGTTATTCATGGCATACACCTGCTTCATTAGGCGCGGTATCATACCGATCAGATACGATAGCAGCGTCAGGTGAAACAGGCATGTATCGCGAAGCGTATCATGTTTACTGGCAGAAATGATAGAATATATGTTGATATTATATCAGTAAAGAAACATACTGGCAATCTGTACTGTAACAAATGATTTATCGAATAAGCGATGCAAATTTTCAGACTGTATGTAAAAAATCAAAAAAATGATAGTTTTACAGCCTGAAATATTATAGTTTTCTTATGATTTTTCTCTTACAATGATAAAATAATAAAAGAAGGGAGGAAGTAAAATGAGAAAAAAACTGTTTACAGTACTTATGTGTGCAGTGCTGACGATGTCATTGACAGCGGGCTGTGGGAATTCCGGAGGGACTGAGGGCGATGGTCAGCCGGAGCAGAGTCAGGAGCAGGAAACCGAAAAAGAGGAGGAGACACCTTTGGAGGAAGAACAGAAGGCAGATGCTTTTTCAGAGGAGCAGACAGAGCCTGAAACGGAAATGCCCGGAAGCGTAATACTCAGCAAAACAGAGGGTGTGGCGGATACGGCATATGGAAAGGTTCGTGGGTTTATTGACGAGGGTACTTACACATTCCGTGGGGTACCTTATGCAAAAGCAGAGCGGTTCCAAATGCCCGAAGCGCCGGATGCCTGGGATGATGTGTTAAATTGCGTGGTCTATGGTCCGACAGCTCCGATCACCAAAATGACAAGCCCGGATGGCGGAGATTATCTGATACCGCATCGTTACTGGGCACAGAATGAGAACTGTCAGAATCTGAATATCTGGACACAGAGTCTGGATCCGGGGGCAAAAAAGCCTGTCATGGTGTGGTTCCATGGAGGCGGTTTTACAAACGGATCGGCTATTGAGGGTGTGGCTTACGATGGAAAAAATTTGAGTGAATATGGCGATGTTGTAGTGGTGACTGTCAACCATCGACTGAATGTTCTGGGCTATCTTGATCTTTCCGAATATGGGGAAGAATATAAATACTCGGGAAATGCAGGTACGGCAGATCTGGTGGCTTCTTTGAAATGGGTGCAGGAAAATATTGCAAACTTTGGAGGAGATCCGGAAAATGTGACAATTTTCGGACAGTCAGGCGGCGGGCGTAAAGTACTCAGTATGATGATGACGCCGGAGGCGGAAGGACTCTTCGACAGAGCAGTTGTTCAGAGTACCAATACTTCCTATCAGTCCCAGGAGGCAGCGCAGCTTGTGGCTGCTTACACGTTGGAGAATCTGGGATTGACAGAAGCGCAGGTGGCAAAACTGAAGGAGGTTCCATATGATACATTGGACGAAGCAGCTTCCCAGGCACAAAAGAGAGTGAATGAAGAGCTGGGTACAGGGGGGAGCTGGATGCCGGTCATTGATGGAGATTACCTGCCGGCAGCCCCTCTGGATGGCGGACTGCAGGAGTGGACGAAAGATGTGCCGCTGATGATCGGAAGCGTGTTTGGGGAGACGAATTCTTTTGCAGAAGTGGATCCGAATGCAGTGAATAAGAACGATTGGACGGATGAAGAAGTCAGTGAAAAGCTGACAGAGAAATTTGGTGAAAATGCAGAGGCGGTTCTGGAAGCTTTCCGCAGGGCATGGCCGGAGAAAAAGGATGCAAACGCATATTATGTGGATGACAGCAGGCGGCGTGCGGCATTTGAGGTTGTGGAAAAGAGAAACGAATCGGGAGCTGAGAATAATTATATTTTCCTGCTCTCCTATGAATCGCCGGTGGATGGCGGTGTAAGCATGTGGCATTGCGGGGAGATACCGTTTATCTTCCATAATCTTGATCTGACTGGTGTAGGAGCTTCCTACGGAAATACGGCAGAAGCGTACAGACTGCAGGATGAAATGTGCAGTGCATGGGTTAATTTTGCGAGAAACGGTGATCCCAACGGTGAGAATGTGCCGCAGTGGAGCACTTACACGGCAGAAAAGGAAGCGACCATGGTCTTTGATACGCAGAGTGGTGAGAGGGTTGCTTTTGATAAGGAATTACAGGATCTGATGAAGTAAGGGACGAAAGGTTCGGTACATAAAAGTGCAAAAGCATTTCGCGGAAGGAGCACATTTGTTTTGATGTGGCTCTTTCCGGGGGATGCTTCTTTGTGTATGGAAGGAAAAGGCGTTTGAATAATAAAAGATGGGGCTTTATAATAAATGCAGGGGGCATTAAGCAATGAAAAAAAAGAGATGGAAATGGTTTGCTGTGCTTGTGGGAGCAGTGCTTGCCATCGGAGGGACAATAGCCGGGACTTCCACAGGAGAAAGCAGTAAGAAAATATATGGTAAAGAGCCTGTTGAGCTGTCATTTTTTTTGCGAAAGAGAGAGACCACGCATATATTTGAAACGATCATAGAAAGATTTAATCAATCACAGGATGAGATTGTGGTAAAGACCATTATTGTGCCGAATCCGGATGTGGAGCTGGAGATGCATGCGCTCAATGGAGAGTTTCCCGATATTGTTGAGATGATTGGTTCTTCCGATGAGAGCATCAGACAGTATGCAGAGGGCGGATATCTTATGCCTTTGGATGAAACGGGATTTTTGGACAGGGTAGGGGAAGGCTATGTGGAATATCTGATGATGGGAGATGAAGTTTATATCCTGCCGCTTTCCGTGAATTTCCGGGGTCTGTTTCTGAACTGTGACTTGCTGGAGGGCAGAGGCAGTGCGATACCGGAGAGTTACGGGGAGCTGCTGAACCTGTTGGAAGAGATCAGGGCAGACGGGGAACAGGCAATCATATTTCCGGATAAAGATGTATGGACACTGCACCAGGGGTGGGATGCCGTATATACGGTTGAATGGGGAAGCAGGAGGGATGCATACTGTATGGCAGCAGAAGGTCTGATACCGCTACAGGAAAATCAAGGTATGGTGGACTCTCTTGAAAAATTTCTGGAACTGCGCAGGTTCGGACAGGAAAGATCCTGGGAGACGGGTTATGACGAAGCCATCAGCATATTTGCGCAGGGAGAGGCTTATATGTTCCTTCAGGGGAACTGGGCGTACTCTGCGATAAAGAAGCAAAACCCGGACATCAATATGATGTTCATACCTTTTCCGGCAGATGAAGGGGAAGAGCCGGATATATATGTTAAGTTAGATTCAAGTATTGCGTTGTCTGCATCGTGCGAATATCCAGAGGAGGCGGCAAAATTTGTGGAGTATCTGTTATCGGAAGATGTCATGAATTACTATACGGAGAGTTCAGGAGGATATTCCTGCATCAGGGGTGGAAACGCTGACCTGTCTTTTGCAAAGAGATTTGTGGACAAGCTCGAAAAAAATGAATTTGTACTGGAAACGATTACTGTCCCAGAGCGGGTTAACGATGTAAGGGATCAGGGACTGTTAAAACTTATCCTGGGACAGGATGAAACATACGGAATCAGAGAATTTCTGGAAGAGCTGGACGGGGCGGTGAACATGAGGAAGGAGGAGATACTGGATGATGTGGGATGGGAGGGGCCGGCATGAAAAAGCTGGGAAAAATGTCGTTTCAAATGCAGCTTACGGTCAGCTTCCTTGGATGCCTGTTTGTGTCCGTCATCATTATCCTGGGCTGCCTGATATTAAATATCCGGGAGACAGAGCAAAACAGTCAAAGAGATATAGAAAGACAGGATGAACAGTGGGCGGCAGAACTGGATTTTATGATGGCGGCTATTGATAAAATGCGCTTTCTCCATCTGGCGGATGATGAAGTAAAGCGGATTGTAATGGGGAGTGAAGACCGTGGGCGGGATATCAAAATTGCAGACGAACAATATATGGGCAGGCTCCTGGATGTTTTGTGTACGACTAATTCCGATGTGTTGCGTATTACGGTAGTGACATCGTCAGGAGACATTTACGGAAACTATGTGGAGGATTCCGAGACTAGCGTAGCGCTTGCAAAAGAACATCTTCTTTACGAAAACAGGAACAACATAAGCGGGATGTCCGTTACGGATGTTTATGAGGGAACGATCAACCTTGTCCCCTATTCGCTTTTGACATTCCAATATCCGCTATATGAACTCACGCGGGGAGAAAGTCTGGGAACGGTATATGTGGATATGAATTTTGGGGCGATGCGGGAACGTTTTGATGCACTGGAATATCAGGAGGGCTGGTCAAAATATATCCTGAACGGGAAGGGAGTGATCTATGCGTCCGATCAGGAGCTTGGCACTGAGATCGGAGCAAAAGAGCAGGAGAAGATCAGAGAGTTCGCAGAGAACGGAGGGGGAACAGGAAGGCTGGAGATAGGGGGAGAGACGTATGCGGTGTATGTGAAGTATCTGGAATCATTAGATTGGTGGCTTGTTCAGTGTGTCAGGCGCAGCTCTTTTATTTCAGGCGAAATGCGCAGAATATACCTGCTTGCATTTTGGATTATTTTGTTGCTGTGTGGGCAGATATGTGTGGGAACACTGGTGATAAGGCAGATAAGCGCCCCGATCAAGGCGATGTCCCATGTTATGAGCCAGGCGGCGACAAAGGAGAGAAAAGAGTTTAAGTATTTGGAGTGCCGGGAAGAATACCCGAAGGAGGTGCGGGAGATCGCGCTGGGATACAATGCGATGATTGGGCGAATACATGAGAATATTATCAGAGAATATGAAAATGAGCTGATTAAAAAAAAGACAGAGCTCCAGATGCTGCAATACCAGATTAATCCACACTTTCTCTATAATACGTTAAATATCATGAGTTCGATTGCGAGACTGCATGAAATTCCCTATATACCGGACATTTCGGAAAGTCTGTCCGGTATATTTTTCTATAATGTAAAGGGAGGACAGGTAGCATCGTTACAGGAGGAGTTGGACAATCTGCAGAACTATATTCGGATACAGCGGATACGTTTTCCGGAAAAATTTGAGGTGTCCTATGAGATTGAGGAGACGTTGAGAGATTGCCGTATCCTGAAGTTTCTGATGCAGCCGCTGGTGGAGAATGCGATCAATCATGGAATCGCGGGGAAACGTAGGAAGGGTAAGATCCTCATACGCGCAAAACGGATCGATGAGGAAGAGGCTGAGATAGTGATAGAGGATGACGGCGTGGGGATCCCACCGGAAAAACTGGAAAGTCTTCAGGATATGTTGCGGGAGAAAGAAGCGGAGAATCGGGAAGAGGTTGGGGACGGGATAGGTATTCGAAATGTCCAGATGCGTATCAGGAACTATTATGGTCCGCCATATGGCATTATACTGGAAAGCAGAGAGGGCTGCGGGACAAAGATACGGATCATACTTCCGGTGTCCGGAGAGGAGGAGTAGATGTTGAGGGTGATCGTGGCAGACGACGAATATTTTGCAAGGAAGGCACTGATCAAAATGTTGGAGGAGATGGAACTGCCCATTGAAATATGCGGTGACTGTGAGAACGGGCAGGATGTGGTGGAACTGCTGAAAACCTGTCAGACAGATCTGATCATCACAGATATCAGGATGCCCGGGATGGACGGGCTTAAGCTGGCAGAGTATGTGCGGGAACATGAGCTGGATACGGAGATCATGATTGAAACGGGATACGCAGAGTTTGAGTATGCACGGACAGCTATTCGCTATGGTGTGAAAGAATACCTGACAAAACCGGTCAATGATAGAGAGTTACGGTCGGGTATTGAAAATGTGATACGGGAGCGTTCAGAGAGAAAGAAGCGGGAGATTTGGGAACTGCTGGATATTTCTTATATCCTTCAAAACTCAAAACTCTGCAGAGAGATGTTTGGATGGACGGGGGAACAGGCGAAAAAGTATTATTGTATGGTTCTGGTAAATGGAAGAGAAAAGATCAAAAGTAAGGCATGGGTGGAAGAATGGCTTGGCAAATACGGAAAATTCAGGGATGTGAGAGGATATTTTTTAAAGGAGGAGAAATCGTGTATTTTTCTCGCACCATCAGAGGAGATATTTGAATTGCCAAAGTGTTTCGGAAAAAGTACAGTGGCGGATATGGCGTATGGTTCCGGAGATAAAAACTGGATCAGTTTCAGCGGCTGGCACTGTGGGGAAAAGGAACTGGAGCAGGCATACAGGGAGTGTGTCTACAGCATGAATGAGCGAATATTGAAACCGGGGCAGATTTTTTTCTACAATGCGAAAGAGAACTTTCAAAAGATCATTACCGGAGAGCAGGAGACAAGACTCAGCAATGCCGCACAGAGAGGTTACAGTGAAGAGGCAGATATTGTGATACAGGAGATATTTTCAGAAGTAGAGAAAGAAGATGTGAGCATCTATAGCTTTTTTATGGCTCTGATGCAGATTTTTTTCGTGTTGAACAGAGTATTATGCCTGAAAGAAGGAGAGCGGGATCAGGGGATATCTGCAGGATATCTATTGTTTGATTTTAAAATGGAACTGTATAGATTTTATGAATTAAAGGATGTCAGGCAATATGTGGACATGTTGGTAAAAGAGGTGTGCCAGAAGAATACGGAGGGTGAAGATCGCTCCATGATGGAAGACCTGTTAGATTATCTGGAACGCAATTATGCCCATGATATTTCTCTTGAAGAATTGGCCAGGAGAAAATATTTTGTGAGCAGCAGTTACCTGAGCAGAATGTTTAAATCCTATACAGGGCAAACTTTTATGAAATATCTCATAAGTTATCGCATGGATAAAGCAAAAAGTTTTCTGGAATGCAGTCAGATGGATATCAGCGATATTGCTGCATGTACCGGATATAATGATCCGTCACATTTTACGCAGACTTTCCGCCGTATTTATGGAGTGACACCAAAAGAGTACAGAAAACAATATAAAGAGAACGCTGGTATGTTCGGCTGATGCAAAATCTGGAAAGCTGTGAAGATACCTGGTGAAGATATCTGCCTGTTTTTTAGTTGAACCTCCTGCCATTATCTGTTATAATACTTTAATTGGCATAAACTCTTTCGCAAAGTGTGTGGGAGTTGTCTGATAAATGGAGGCAAAGCATGAATGTAATAAACAAAGTCTTTGGCACACACAGCCAGAGAGAACTGAAACGGATTATGCCCATTGTAGATAAGATCGAATCCATGCGGAACGATATGATGGACATGGAGGATGAGGAGTTAAAAGGCAAGACAAAGGAATTTAAGAAAAGGCTGGAGGAAGGCGAGACTCTGGATGATATTCTGCCGGAAGCTTTCGCGGTGGTGCGGGAAGCAGCGAGGCGGGTTTTAAATATGGAGCCATACAGAGTGCAGCTGATCGGCGGTATTATCTTACATCAGGGACGTATCGCAGAGATGCGTACCGGTGAGGGAAAGACTCTGGTCTCCACACTGCCCGCCTACCTGAATGCACTGGTAGGAAAAGGGGTGCATATCGTTACGGTAAATGACTATCTGGCAAACCGTGACAAAGAGTGGATGGGACAGGTACATGAATTTCTGGGCCTTACAGTGGGCGTTGTCTTAAATCAGATGAAGAACGATGAGAGACGGGAAGCCTATAACTGCGATATCACCTATGTGACCAACAATGAACTGGGATTTGATTATCTGCGCGACAACATGGTCATCTACAAAGAACAGCTTGTGCAGAGAAGCCTTCATTATGCGATCATCGACGAGGTGGATTCGGTGCTGATCGACGAAGCCAGAACACCGCTTATCATTTCAGGACAGAGCGGAAAATCCACCAAGCTCTACGAAGCCTGCGATATTCTGGCAAGGCAGATGCAAAGGGGCGCTGATATGGAAGAGATGTCCAAGATGGACTTTATCATGGGCGTTCAGCGGGAAGAGAGTGGAGACTTTATCGTCAATGAGAAGGATAAGGTAGTAGTGCTGACGGAGGCCGGCGTAAAGCGGGTGGAGCAGTTCTTCAATCTGGAAAATCTGGCGGATCCCGAAAACCTGGAAATCCAGCATAATATGGATCTGGCCCTTCGGGCCAACAATCTGATGTTCCGCGACAAGGACTATGTGGTGAAGGATGATCAGGTGCTGATTGTGGACGAATTCACCGGCCGTATCATGCCGGGCAGGCGTTATTCCGACGGCCTGCATCAGGCCATTGAAGCAAAAGAACATGTGAAGGTTAAGCGGGAGAGCAAGACGTTAGCTACGATCACTTTCCAGAACTTTTTCAATAAATTTGAGAAAAAGTCCGGTATGACCGGTACGGCGCTGACAGAGGAGAAAGAATTCCGGGATATTTACGGAATGGATGTTATTGAGATACCGACCAATAAACCTGTGGTCAGAAAGGACCATCAGGACAGCGTCTATAAGACAAAAAGAGAGAAATTAAGGGCTATCTGTGACGCAGTGGAAGAGTGCCATAAAAAAGGACAGCCGGTGCTCGTGGGCACTATCACGATCGAAGCTTCGGAGGAACTGAGCAACCTGCTGCGGAAACGTGGGATCCCCCACAATGTGCTGAATGCAAAGTTCCATGAGCAGGAGGCGGAGATCGTGGCGGATGCCGGAATCCATGGAGCGGTGACTATTGCCACCAACATGGCTGGCCGTGGTACGGATATCAAGCTGGACGAGGAGGCCAAGGCGGCGGGGGGCCTGATGATCATCGGCACGGAACGCCATGAGTCCAGGCGTATCGATAACCAGCTGCGTGGCCGGTCAGGCCGTCAGGGGGATCCGGGCGCTTCCAGATTCTACATTTCTCTGGAGGACGATCTGATGCGGCTGTTCGGTTCGGAGAGAATGATCACGATGTTTAACGCGCTGGGAATCCCGGAGGGGCAGGAGATCGAGCACAGTTCTCTGACCAAGGCAATTGAGTCCGCCCAGAAGAAGATAGAAGGAAACAATTTCGGTATCAGAAAGAATCTGTTGGAGTATGATCAGGTCATGAATGAGCAGCGTGAGATCATCTATGAGGAGAGACTTCGCGTGTTAAACGGTGAGAGCATGCGGGATGTGATCTACAAGATGATCACGGACATCGCGGAAAACTGTGTGGACATGGCCATCGGCGATGATAATAATGTGGACAACTGGAACTTCAACGAGTTAAACTCCCTGCTGTTGCCGATCATACCGCTTGAATCTGTGACTGCGGACCGTTTGAATAAGCCGGGCAAGAATGACCTGAAACAGCAGCTCAAGGGTGAAGCGGTAAAGCTCTACGAGGCCAAGGAGGCCGAGTTCCCCAATCCGGAACAGATCAGGGAATTGGAGCGGGTGATCCTGCTGAAAGTGATCGACAGAAAGTGGATGGGCCATATCGACGATATGGATCAGCTTCGTCAGGGTGCAGGATTACAGGCTTATGGCCAGAGAGACCCGTTAGTAGAATATAAAATGGCGGGCTACTCCATGTTTGACGAGATGACGCAGAATATCAGGGAAGATACGGTGAGACTTCTGATGCATGTCAAAGTGGAAGAAAAAGTAGAGCGCGAACAGGTGGCGAAAGTGACGGGCACAAACAAGGATGACTCCCTGGCAAAAATGCCGGTGAAGAGGGCATCCGCAAAGGTCTATCCCAATGATCCGTGCCCGTGTGGATCAGGGAAGAAATATAAAAATTGTTGTGGTAAGCGATAAGAAGTACGGGAAACCGTGCGATCTGCCGCGCAAATTACAGGCAGCGTTATTTCGCTGCCGCGCAATTACAAAATAATAAGGTGGTGATTTTGTTAATGGTAGAACTGGATAATATGAAGCAGGAACTCCTTGCTTACGAGACACCTTTAGCGGAAGTGAGGGATTCACTTTAACCTCGCTGACAGGGAGAAGAGAATCGAAGAACTGGAAATGGAGATGCAGGCCCCAGGTTTCTGGGACGATCCTGATGTTTCCAACAAAAAGGTTATTGAGTCCAAACAGTTGAAGGATATCGTTGATACGATGAACGGACTGTCCGGGCAGTATGAGGACATTCTGACTTTGATCGAGATGGCTTATGAAGAGGAAGATGCCTCACTGGTACCGGAGATTGAGGAAGAACTTCAGGCTTTTATCCGCGGTTTTGAAAATGTGCGGATCAGTACGCTGCTTGACGGTGAGTATGATAAAAATAATGCCATCCTGAAGCTGAATGCGGGAGCAGGCGGCACAGAGAGCTGTGACTGGTGCAGTATGCTCTACCGTATGTACACGAGGTGGGCTGAAAAGAAAGGTTACCAGATCGAAACGCTTGATATGCTGGACGGAGACGAGGCTGGCATCAAGTCCGTGACATTCCAGATCAACGGGGAAAACGCTTATGGATATCTGAAATCGGAAAAGGGTGTGCACCGCCTGGTGCGTATCTCTCCTTTTAATGCTCAGGGCAAGCGGCAGACATCCTTTGTATCATTGGACGTGATGCCGGATATTGAGGAAGACCTGGATATCGAGATAAAGGACGACGAGATCAGGATCGATACCTACCGAAGCAGTGGTGCCGGCGGGCAGCATATCAATAAAACATCCTCGGCGATCCGTATTACGCATTTTCCGACAGGGATTGTTGTGACCTGCCAGAACGAGCGGAGCCAGTTCCAGAACAAGGATAAGGCGATGCAGATGCTGAAGGCAAAGCTCTATATGTTAAAGCAGGAGGAGAATGCAGGTAAGCTTTCGGATATCCGCGGCGAAGTGAAGGAGATCGGCTGGGGGAACCAGATCCGTTCCTATGTGATGCAGCCCTATAAGATGGTGAAGGATCTGCGGACGGAAGAGGAGACCGGCAATGTGGATGCTGTGATGGACGGGGCGCTTGATCCGTTTATCAATGCTTATTTGAAATGGATCCACAGACCGGTCGGAGAGGCTTAAAGTAAGGAGCGGACAGGAAGCCGGACTGCAGGTACTGGCAGGCGCACTGTCAAGCCTGTATCTTTTTGTTTCTTTGTTTGTTGTGACAGGACAGAAAATATACCGGAAAGTAAAGTTTGGAGCATCACTGTATGACTGAAAAAACTGAATAAAATCAGACAGAGAACCGCATCCGTCCCCATCAGAAACTGTCGGGACGCTGCGGTTTTCTGATGGGATAAAAAGGGGTATTGCAGATAAGCATGATAATGAAGTTTCTGAGGATAAGATTGTCAACGGTATAATTGTCAGGTATAATCAAATGTAGTTTCCGTGTAACAGTTCAGGTGCTGCGACAAATCATTATACAACAGACAGGAGCCAAAATGAAAGATACTGCAAAAAGTAATATAAAATATGTGATTACACTGGCAGGCATTATACTGATGGTATTTTTAAGTTTTCAGGTATGGTACGGTTATGAGACGGAGTATAAGATCACCTTTATCGAGCGGGTGGAATCGCCGGACGGCCGGACGGCGGTCATTTTTCAGATGCGGGGGGAACCGATGGGAATCTTCTCCGGCATGATGGATCCCTCGAACCGGACAAAGGGGAAGGTTATCGTAGAGAGAGACGGGGAGAAGATAAAGACGCAGGATTTTACAGTTGATAACCGGGGGGAGGCGCTGTGTAGGGAAAACTGGGAGGTATGGTTTTACCCGGCGGGTGCGGAGATCGCACTGTACGACCTTTCCCTGCATGATGTCCTGCCGGAAGAAGCGGATGGGACAGCAGCGGAAAATGATGGGGCTGGTATGGCTCAAAAGGAACAGAATGAGAAGATCCTGCCGCAAAACGGTGCGGACAACAAAGTGCATTCTGCGCGGGAGCGGGGAGAAACGATCTTTGTATATTATGAGGAAAGCGGCTTTGCCGGCTACAGTGAGGAGGAGATCATTTCCGGGATCACTGCCCGCTATGATGGCCAGGTTTCCTTTTTGAGAGAGGAGAACGGCAGATATTATTTTCAGGCGGATGGATTTGAGTTTTCAGTGGAGGATGATCTTTATATGACGGATGACTATGAGGAGGCGTATTTTGGTTATCTGGCAAGGGGATTTTCCCATAACCATAACAGGAGCATGGAGTTTGAGAAGAATGTGGACGAGAATGGAAAGGTATTCTACATTCCTGTTGTTGGGTACTATGGCAGAGGGGCCGGGATGTCGGAATCTTTCAGCAATGCCTGTTGTGACCTGGTGGAACAGCTGCAAAAGACAGTGGGATTTGATCGGATCGGCTACTTTGAGGGGGAGGAGAGACGTTATTTTGATCTCATACCATATCTGGATAATTATAACAGAACGGAACTGTACAATGCCCTGTACCTGGCCATAGAACGGGATTCTCTGGAAATATGGCAGAGTGTGGAGGGTGGAACAGGTGCAATGGGAACTGAGGAGGAGATGCTGGAGACCTATAAAAATTATGATACAGCCTGCTTTTACCGGAAAAAGGACGGTACGGAACTGCGTATGGTGAGCGTTGACCGGGCAGCGGGCAGCAGCTATTATGTATTACTGGAAGAAAAAAACGGCGCACTTATTTCCGTGGTGAACCGCAATCCTCATCTTGGTTCTGGCGGAGAAGCGATGTGGATCGATTTCCTGGAGGATGAACAGACAGGTTTTTCCTGTCTTTCCTACAACGGCGGAAGCCTGGGATCACTGTATCGAACCTGGGACGGCGGAAGAACCTTTGAGGAGATCACCTGGCCTTCCGGAAATAAAGAATTGCCTGACGGCACGCTGTATAATCCGTTTGTCATGCCGTATAAAGTCTGGGAGGAGGATGGTAAACTGAAGATGTTGATCAGCCAGGGACCGGAGGGGGATTACTATGAGGATGGTGTCTGGGTGTATGGACTGTATGAGTCGGAGGATATGGGAAAAAACTGGACCTATGCCGGTGTGACGCAGGGGGAAGATACGCGGGAGTAGAGTATATGGAAAAACAGTAGAAAAGGCAGCCGCCCATGACTGCCTTCTTATACCCATGATTATGCAGGGAAAGCGGTGGTGACGCCTGTTACCTCCGGACGCTCCGCTTTGTCACCAGATCCAGATAAAACTCTGTCTCTATGGCATAGATCAGAGGGGCGATCCACAGCATCCCGATTCCGCAGGTTATCACCCCAAGCATGATAAGCGGGATAAAACATATCTGGATATAGAAAAGCCTTCCCTTGTGTCCGCGCATCAGGAGCCTGCTTTTTCTGAGCAGTTCCGGTGCAGTACAGGAAGGAAAATCCCACATCAGATAATAGGCCTGGGAATATACCAGACTGAGGATTGTGATGAGGACCAGCGCAGGCGTGAAGCTGAACAGCATAAGTGTCAAAGAACGGATCATTTCAGGCGGCATGGCAGCGGTGGAGAGATCCATCCCGGAAGACAGGATAGCTAAATTCATTTTTTCCATTTCCTGTGTGAATTGCAGAGAGAAAATATAAGAAGGCATCAGCGGAACTGTATAAAAAAGGGATTTCATAAAGGAAAGTCCGATACAGGTCTTTGTCTGGTTTGTAAAACCATAAAAAATATCGCCCACAGCCACAGGGCGTCCACAGTAAAGTTTCAAATACAGATACTGGGTGCCGGCTTCTGCTATGCCTGTCAGGATAGCTCCGAGTACGGAAAACAGGAAATAGAAAAATGCCTGGAGTGCAATGGATTCTGTGAAAAGGGCCGGGACGGCAGCCGCCTCACTGATGACAAAGGAAAGCCCCACATAAATGGCGTATGCCCCCATCAGTCTGCCCATAACGGGGGCTATGCGCATCTTGGCGGATTGTTTCAGTTGTGAATAAGTCAGATATGGCATTGTCTGCAGCTCCTCTTTAAAAAGTATGAATCTTATTATCTACTTTACCACTTTTGTCAGATTTATGCTATACTGATGTGAGAGAAAGTGAGATAGATGTAACAGTCTGGCCAGGATGCTTCACTGTTATAAAAGGAAAGAAAGGTAATTTTATGGATATCAATGGAAAGATCGCAAAGGAACTGCAGGTTCAGAAATGGCAGGTGGAGGCAGCGGTAAAGCTGATCGATGAGGGAAATACAATTCCGTTTATCTCCCGTTACAGAAAGGAAGTTACAGGCTCTCTGAATGATGAAGTGTTACGAAATCTGTATGAGCGCCTGGGGTATCTGCGTGCGCTGGAGGAGAAGAAAGAGCAGGTGCTTGGCAGCATCGAGGAACAGGGCATGCTGACGGAAGAACTGCGGGAAAAGATTCTGGCGGCGGAAACGCAGGTGCTTGTGGAGGATTTATACCGTCCCTACAGACCGAAGCGAAAGACCAGGGCAAGCGTTGCAAAAGAAAAGGGTCTGGAACCTCTTGCTCTGTTTATTAAACTGCAGAATACCAAAATGCCTGTAGAGAAGGAAGCGGAAAAATATATTGATGAGGAAAAGGGTGTGCTGTCTGCGGAGGAGGCTTTGCAGGGGGCAAAAGATATTCTGGCGGAAGCTGTCTCGGATGAGGCGGACTACCGGACTTTTATCCGCAGCCTGACCATGCGGGAAGGAAGCCTTGTCAGCGAGGCGAAAGACGGGGAGGCAGAAAGCGTGTACGAGATGTATTATGCTTATGAAGAGCCTTTGAAAAAGGTGGCGGGTCATAGAGTACTGGCTCTGAACAGAGGAGAAAAGGAAAAGATCCTGACGGTGAAAGTGAAGGCGCCGGAGGAGGAGATCCTTCGTTATCTGGAGAAAATGACGATCCTGTCTGACAACGAATATACCACACCTGTTTTGAAGGAAGTGGCGCAGGACAGCTATCACCGCCTGATCGAACCGGCTATCGAAAGGGAGATCAGGAATGAGCTGACGGAGAAAGCGGAGGATGGCGCCATCAATGTGTTTGGAAAGAATCTGGAGCAGCTTCTGATGCAGCCTCCCATCGCAGGAAAGGTAGTGCTTGGCTGGGATCCGGCCTTTCGTACCGGCTGTAAGCTGGCAGTGGTGGATGAGACCGGGAAGGTGCTCGATACAAAGGTGATCTATCCCACTGCGCCTCAGAATAAGGTGGCGGAGAGTAAGGCTGAACTGAAAAAACTGATCAGAAAGTATCATATTTCTCTGATTTCCGTGGGGAATGGAACAGCTTCCAGAGAGTCTGAACAGATCATTGTGGATCTGTTAAAAGAGCTGGATACTCCGGTGCAGTATGTGATCGTCAACGAGGCCGGCGCTTCGGTCTATTCCGCCAGCAAGCTTGCCACCGAGGAGTTCCCCGAATTTGATGTGGGACAAAGGAGTGCCGCTTCTATTGCAAGACGTCTGCAGGATCCTTTAGCTGAGCTTGTAAAGATCGAACCGAAAGCTATCGGCGTAGGGCAATATCAGCATGATATGAATCAGAAAAAGCTTGGGGAGGCGCTGGCAGGTGTGGTGGAGACCACGGTAAACAGGGTGGGGGTTGATCTGAATACGGCTTCCGCGCCGCTTCTGGAGCATATTTCCGGTATCTCCAAAACACTGGCCAAAAATGTCGTGGCCTACCGGGAAGAAAACGGCAGATTTGTCTCCAGAAAACAACTCCTGAAAGTACCGAAGCTGGGACCGAAGGCCTTTGAACAGTGTGCCGGTTTCATGCGGATCACAGACGGGGAAAATCCGTTGGACGCTACCAGTGTTCATCCGGAATCCTATGGGGCGGCGGAAAAGCTGATGGAAAAGCTCGGACTTACGATGGAGGATGTGCGCATGCTGCAAAAAGAAGCGCATGTCGGTGGAAAAAAGACGGCTGGCCTTTCCAGGAAAATAAAAGACGAAAAGAAACTGGCGCTGGAGCTGGGAATCGGGGAACTGACGCTTCAGGATATTGTGAAAGAACTGGAAAAACCGGCAAGGGATCCCAGAGAAGATATGCCGGCGCCGATCCTCAGGAGCGATGTGATGGATCTGGAAGACTTAAAGCCTGGTATGATCTTAAAAGGGACGGTTCGTAATATTGTGGATTTTGGGGCATTTGTGGATATCGGCGTCCATCAGGACGGGCTGGTGCATATCTCCCAGATGACAGACCGGTTCATCAGACATCCCCTGGAGGCAGTCAGTGTGGGTGATATTGTGGATGTGCAGGTGCTGTCCGTGGATGCAGCAAAGAAGAGAATTGCATTGACCATGAAAATATCCGGAAAATAATGTGCAGGCAGGTGGATCGTGTTATGAAAAAGGGGATCAGGACGATTATTCTGGTATTGCTTCTGGCCGTATTTTTGTTTTCCGTCGCCAGGCTTCTTCTCTACTATCTGGAATACCGGAAGGAAGATGCACGGTATGAGACAGCGGCAGAATATTACATACAGGAATTGCCGGCCGGGGAGAGTGATATACGGATAGCCGGACAGGGGGAGGCGGAGGTCTGCCCCATCGCGGTGGATTTTGAGGCGCTTGCCGCAGAAAGCGAAAATGTTGCAGGCTGGCTGTACTGTGAGGGTACGAATATCAATTACCCGGTGATGCAGGGGGAAGACAACGATTATTATCTGCATCACAGTTACAATGGGCAGGAGAGCAGAGGCGGCGCCATCTTTGTGGATGCCGGGAACAGGCCACACTTTGCGGACAGCAATACGATCATTTACGGACATCATATGAAGAACGGCAGCATGTTTGCACATCTTTCAGACTGGGAGGATCCGGCGTATTTTGCCTCCCATTCCGAGATGTGGCTTCTGACACCGGAACACAATTACAGAGTGGAGCTGCTTGGCGGCTATCTCACACCGGCCGTTTCAGACAGTTATACGATTTTTACGGGAGCCTGTCCGGAATTTGACGATTATCTCCGAAATGTGGCGGCAGCTTTCGATATTGAGACAGAGGCAGATATGCCCGTGGATGGACGCTATGTGATGCTCTCCACCTGCGAGTATGACTATACGGATGCCAGATATGTGCTGCATGGGCGTCTGGTGCCTGTTGAGGAGGAACTTTAAAATTGGCAGAGGCGGAAACGATGAGAAAGGAAGAAAAGAAAAAAGGAGGAGGGATTCTGCCTGCGGTGTGCAATATTCTGGGCACGCTGATTCTGTTCAGTGTGATTTTGCTCTGTATTCCTGTCACACTGCCGAAGCTGTTCGGCTATCAGATCTATGATGTGGTGAGCGGCAGCATGGAGCCGGAGATCCCGGTGGACAGCGTAGTATATGTGAAGGAGACTTTGCCGGAAGAAATAAAAGAAGGCGATGTAGCGGCATTCCGGAGCAGTGGGTCTGTGATCATTCATAGAATTGTGGAAAAAAGGATCGTGGAAGGCCAGTTTATCACGAAGGGGGATGCCAATACGCAGGTAGATATCGAGAAGATCCCTTATGATGCGATGATAGGAGTCGTTACTTTCCATATCCCCTTTCTGGGAGTGGTGATGACAGTTCTGACAAGTAATGTGGGCAAGGCTTATCTGATCTGCTATGCGGCCAGTGGCGCCATGTTTTATATGCTGGCGGGGAGGCTGAAAGAAGAACGGAAATAAATTTTAAAAATAAAATTTCATTTTCCCTCTTGTCAAATCAGAAAAAATGGATATAATGTATAAAAGATGTTAAAAACTAATATTTATACATAAATATGCATAAAACGGAGGTCGGTATCGGGATACCGATTCCGGAAGAAGAAAATATGCATGGGAAAGAGAGGAAAATGATTATGAAAAAGAAAGTGTTGGCAGTATTGACGGCTGCAGCTATGATGATCGGGCTTACAGCCTGCGGCGGAAGTGGTAATAGCGGTCTTACCGTGACAGAAGGGGTATTGACGGTGGCTACCAGTCCGGATTTTGCACCCTATGAGTTTTATGCCATTGGAGCAGATGGAACTCCGGAGCTTGCCGGTTTTGATATGGCGCTGGCACAGTACATAGCAGATGATATGGGACTGGAACTGGAAGTGGTTACAATGGATTTTGACGGCGTATTGAGTGAGGTGCAGACAAAGTCCGTTGATATCGGTATGGCAGGTCTTTCACCGGATCCGACCCGTGAGGACGCTATGGATTTTTCCGATATTTATTACTATGGCGGTCAGTCTCTCGTGACAGTAAAGGCGAATGCAGATACCCTGAACAGTTTTGAAGCATGTAACAATCCCGATATCTCTGTCGGCGCGCAGACCGGTTCCATTCAGATGGATCTGGCAAACACCAACTCGCCGGATGCGGATATCGTAGCGCTTCCTAAAGTGACTGATATTATCAGTGAGCTGCTGAGCGGAAAACTGGATGCTGCCTATATAGAGACAGCTGTGGCGGAGAGCTATCAGAAAAACTATCCGGATCTGGAGATTGTGCTGGATGTTCCTTATGATGTGGAAGGCTCTTCCATCGGTGTAAGCAAAGGCAATGCAGAGCTTCTCGAAGCGGTGAATAAAGCGATCGCAAAAGCAATCGAGGACGGCTCCATGGATAAGTTTGTGGCGGAAGCAAATGAACTTGCATCAGGCAATACCTACGAAGGCTTGCTGGACGACGAGGGTAACATGCAGGAGTAAAGAACAACTGCACCATTTCCCATAAAGTCATCTGAAAATAAAAGAACAGTTCCTCCCTGGCAACAGGGAGGACTTTCGGCTGTTGTTATAAAGAAAGGAATACCCTCATGGATTCATTTATCAAGATATCCAATTTTTCAAAGATCGCCCCCTATGCGGAACTGTTCTGGCAGGGTCTTCTTGTCACAGTTTTATTGTCGCTGTTTACGGTGGTTATTGGCTTTTGTCTGGCGCTTGTTCTTGCGTTGATGCGTATGTCCAATGTCAGACCATTTCGTTTTCTGGGCATAGACAGAGAAGGACATCAGAGGGAGAGAGGGGTTCTTGTGGCGATCAGCAAATTTAACCCCCTTGATTTTTTAGCCACGGCCTATGTGGAAATTCTGCGTTCTACGCCTGTTATTGTGCAGATTTTTATCATTTACTTTGGTGTGTTCGGGATCATCCAGCTGCCAAATTTTCAGGTCTTTGGATTTATTAAATTCAGCAGATTCTTTCCCGGTGTTGTAGCCCTTGGCATGAACTCCGGGGCGTACCTGTGTGAGATCATCCGTGCGGGCATCCAGTCCATAGACGGCGGGCAGACGGAGGCGGCAAGATCTCTGGGGCTTTCCCGGACGCAGAATCTGCGCTATATCATTCTGCCCCAGGCGCTGAAAAATATTCTGCCTGCCATCGCAAATGAATTTGTTGTTATCATCAAGGAGTCAGCTATTACATATACCATCGGCGTGCAGGATATCATGTCTGCAGTGAACGCGGTGAAGGGAGCGACGTTTGTGATCATTGAGCCGTTGCTTGTGGCAACGGCGATCTATTTCTGCCTGTGTTTCCCCACATCCAAGCTGATCGCTTACTTTGAAAGGAGAATGAGCCATGGAGACAAGAGGTAGTCTGATACAGGTAAAAGATCTGAAAAAACATTACCACGGAGATCAGATCAGGGCCCTTGACGGTGTGACGGTGGATATTGACTTTGGGGATGTGGTGGTGGTGATCGGTCCTTCCGGTTCCGGAAAATCCACTTTTTTACGGAGCCTGAATCTTCTGGAGGAACCCACAGGCGGTTCCATCCTGTTTGAGGGATACGATATCACAAAGAAAAAATATACGAATGAAAAGGGCGAGACGGTAAAGCTGAATATCGATCATCTGCGTCAGAAGATGGGAATGGTATTCCAGCATTTCAATCTGTTTCCCCATATGACGATTCTGGAGAATATGACGCTTGCGCCGATGAAAGTCAAAAAGATCAGTAAAGCGGAAGCGGAGGAGAAGGCTCTGACGTTACTGGAAAGAGTGGGCCTTAAGGATCGGGCAAACGACTATCCGATTCAGCTTTCCGGCGGACAGAAACAGCGTGTGGCGATTGTGAGGGCGTTAGCGATGGAGCCGGATGTGATGTTGTTTGATGAGCCCACTTCTGCCCTTGATCCGGAGATGGTAGGAGAGGTGCTGGATGTGATGAAAGGTCTGGCCAGGGAAGGGATGACCATGGTGGTGGTCACCCATGAGATGGGCTTTGCCAGAGAAGTGGGAAACAGGGTGTTATTTATGGCGGACGGCCTTCTGGTGGAAGAGGGAAGTCCCCGGGATATTTTTGAATATCCGAAGAGCCCGCGTCTGCAGGAGTTTTTATCAAAGGTGTTGTAGATGTAGCGTATAGAAAATTTAGTACCCCGCTGCCTGCAGCGGGGTGTTGATTTACCAGGCGTCTGATCGGGGAAGTATAAAAGGAAGATATAAACAGAACATCAGAGAAATACTGAGTATGAGGAATAGAAGGAGAAAAAACATGACACCGGAAAAACAGGGGGCAATTGCCGCAATTGAGGAAAAACAGGAACTCATTACCTATGTGGCGGACAGTATCTGGGAGTTTGCGGAGTTATCTCTGCAGGAATATAAGTCCTGTGCGCTGTACTGCGATGTGCTGGAAAAAGAAGGATTCGATGTGGAGAAAGGGATTGCCGGTATCGGGACTGCATTTTCGGCACGCTTCGGTCAGGGAAAACCTGTGATCGGCATTCTGGCGGAGTATGACGCGCTGTCAGGGCTTTCCCAGAAGGCGGGCGCCGTCGGGCGGGGGGAGCTTGTGGAAGGCGGAAACGGTCACGGCTGCGGACATAATCTGCTGGGAGCGGGGGCTTTGGCGGCGGCTATTGGCATAAAAGCCTGGCTGGAACAGACCGGCCATGCCGGTACCGTGGTACTGTATGGCTGTCCCGGTGAAGAGGGCGGCGCGGCAAAGGCTTTCATGGCCAGAGACGGCGTATGGAAGGATCTGGACGCAGCGCTCACCTGGCATCCGGAGGATGTGAACGAGGTGGTCACAGGTTCCTCCAACGCCTGTATTCAGGTGCAGTATAAATTTACCGGTCTTGCTTCCCATGCAGCGGGAGCGCCTGAGATGGGCAGGAGCGCGTTGGACGCCGTGGAGCTTATGAATATCGGTGTGCAGTTTCTGCGGGAACATATGAGTGATAAGGCGAGGATCCACTATGCTATTACAGATGCCGGCGGCTTAAGTGCCAATGTGGTGCAGCCGAAGGCCAGTGTGCTCTATATGGTACGTTCCAATCATGTGGCGGAGGCTGTGGAACTGCAGAAACGGGTGGATAAGATTGCGGAGGGCGCCGCCCTGATGACGGAGACGAGCTTTCAGAGGAAGTTTATTGATGGCTGTGCGGATACGGTCTGCAATCATGTGCTGGAAAAAGTGCTCTATGACAATTTTAAAGAACTGGGTGTTCCCACATATACAGAAGAAGAAAATGGGTATGCGGATAAACTGGCAGCAGATTTTCAGACGCAGAATTATAATCCGGGCATTGCGGCAAAATATGACCCGGAGGCAAGAGAGACCGTTGAAAAGAAGCAGAAAGAGTCCGGTCATGCCATGAATGCATTTCTCGCGCCTCTCTATACGGGGGATGCTTTTGAACCCGGTTCGACGGATGTGGGGGATGTAAGCTGGCTTACGCCCACGGCGCAGATCCATGTGGCGGCATGGCCAAACGGCTGTCCCGGCCACAGCTGGCAGATCGTCTCCTGCGACAGGACAGAAATCGGGCATAAAGCGGCAATGCAGGCAGGAAAGGTGCTGGCAGCAGGAGCAATAGACCTGTTTGAAAATCCAGGTCTGTTAAACGAGGCAGGGAAAGAATTTGAGAGAAGGACAAAAGAGGGATTTATTTGTCCGATTCCTGAGGATGCGGTGCCTGTGATACCCGATTAGAAGATTTTCTTCTGGTTTTTGACTTTGGCGTCGGTATTTTTCCGCCTTTCAGAAAGTGATAAAGGGTATACTGTTCTTCAAGTGACAATTCGCGGATTGCACTGGCCAGATCTTCCAGCAGTTTGGTATCATTTGACTTGCCGGAAAAGAACTGGGCCGGTGTGATCTCAAAGTAATCGCAGATCTTGTAGAGAGCGCCGAGGGAGGGTATGATATTTCCGGAAGAGATTGCCTGAATATAACCCTTGCTGAATCCAAGGTCCAGGCTGAGCTGATACTCGGAAATGCCATGCTCTATGCGAAGTCTTGTGATTCTGTCTGCAACAAATCTGGCGTTTGAGGAATTTTTATCCATTGCGGTGGCTCCTTCGTGATTTTTCTGAATATTATATCATGTCCGCAGGCAGCCATGATACGCTTAGCGATGCACACCCGCTACGCTCGGCGCGGTATAATATCTGTCGATATTATACCATACCCCAAATATAAATGGTAGGTTTTCTTATAACAGTTCACTGATCCGGCTTCCTGATGACGGTCTGTCAGATTTCCTTCTCGAAATGCTGGTAATCTTTCACGGAGCGCCAGCTGCCGCCCCAGGTAAAGCCGTGTTCTGTAAAAAGTCTGCAGGCCAGGTCGTCTTTGTCGATCTTATAGTCGAAAGAACGGCTTCTGTCCACGTAATCTTCGCTGCCTGCAGGGGCGACGTCGGCAGAACCGTCACTTCGGGAGGCAACATAAGGGTTGTAAAGCGGGTTGAGATCCAGGGCCAGCCCGTAGGCATGGTTGGACAGTTTGCCGGAAGAGCGGGTTCTGTAGTTGAAGCAGGAAGTATTATTATCCTGCATGGACAGTTCGTCATCGCCCTGGTACGCATCGATCAGCGCAATTCGTTCAATGGGATAGCGGGCTTCATATAATTCGTAAAATATTTCCACCAGATCCTGCGCGATGGCTTTATGGCAGATCAGTTCGCCGGTCTGCGTCTCTCCCTGAAAATCATAATACAGAACATTTACATAACGGAGCATATCGTAAGAGACGGCAGCGTTACTGTCGTCTGTAGGGTAGGAAATGCCGGTGATCCGTTCTTTGACCGTATCGCTCAGGGATTCGTAATAAAAGCCCTCCTGCCAGGTTACTCTGTCGGCCATGGCGGGTTCTCCTTTCGATTGTGCAGAATTTTCCTGTGGGGAAGCTGTTTCGGATTTTGTCTGTGTGGCGTCCTGTGCGGTGGAGTTTGCTGTATTTTCCTGTTCCGGGAGACCGCTGTCGGAAGAATGGTTCCAGACTTCCTGCTGAGGAAGTTTGTTATCGGAAGCGGTATCATCCGGGAAACCGGAGGTTCCCTCAGTATTATTGTCCGCAGAGGGATTCTGCTCTTCAGCAGGGGAAAGATCCGCGGAGGCAGTATCATTTTCCAGGATAGTTGTTTCCTGTTCCTGCCTGTCGGCCAGATCCTGCAGTGTCTCCCCACCCACGGAAGAGATACGTCTGACAAAAACGGCACACAGTACGGTGAGGGCAAGCAGAATGCCCATATTCTTATATAGTATTCTTTTTTGATTTTTATTCAGAAAATTTTTGCTCATGGGGAGATTATATCACATTTTTCGTGACTTGTAATCAGGAATGATATCCTGTATAATCAGTGAGGTGGCAGATGGGCTGCTGCGCGAGATGATAATTTGGTAAGGCGATACGGGGAAAGCTTATGAATATTATAGAGACGCAGGATCTTGTTTTTGATTATATCAGGCGCGATGAGGAAGGAAATGTGGAGGGGATCACCACGGCGGTGGATCATGTGGACATGGAGGTGGCGCCCGGTGACTTTATTGCGATTTTAGGGCACAACGGTTCCGGCAAATCCACTCTCGCGAAACATTTCAATGCGATCCTGATGCCCACAGAGGGAACGGTCTGGGTGGACGGCATGGATACGGAGGAGGAAAAAAATCTCTGGGATGTCAGACAGCGGGCAGGCATGGTGTTCCAGAATCCGGATAATCAGATCATCGGCCAGGTGGTGGAAGAGGATGTGGGGTTTGGCCCGGAAAATATGGGGGTGCCCACAAAAGAGATCTGGGAGAGAGTGGAGGAGAGCCTCAGGGCGGTGGGGATGTACGAGTACCGCAAATTTGCGCCGAACAAGCTTTCCGGCGGCCAGAAGCAGCGGGTATCCATAGCCGGTGTGCTGGCCATGCATCCGAAGTGCATTGTGCTGGATGAGCCAACAGCGATGTTAGATCCCGGGGGACGGAAAGAAGTGATCCGGGCGGTGCGGGCGCTTAACGATGTAGAGAAAGTGACGGTTATTCTGATCACGCATTATATGGAAGAGATTATTCATGCGGATAAGGTGTTTGTGATGGACCGCGGGAAGATCGCCATGCAGGGGACGCCCGGAGAGATTTTTTCTAAGGTGGAGAAGTTAAAGGATCTGCGGCTGGATGTGCCGAAGGCAACGCTTTTGGCCTATGAGCTGCAAAAAAGCGGTTTGCCTCTTCCTGCCGGTATTTTATCGGGGAAAGAACTTGTGAAGGAATTGTCCATGAGGAAAGAACGTGCGCGCAATGCGGGGTTCATCAAAATATGATGCGGAAATGAGAGACTGCAGGGTTTTCAAATCGCAGAAATTTCACGGATGTGAAGTGGGAGAAAATAAATGGCACTGATTTTGGACCATGTGACATATGAATACGGCGGCGGGACGGAGCTTATGGTGAGAGCGTTAAACGACGTAAGCCTTACCATTCCGGACGGGCAGTTTATCGGCCTGATCGGGCATACCGGTTCCGGCAAATCCACGCTGGTGCAGCACCTGAACGGGCTGCTTGCGCCTACGTCAGGGCATATTTACTATAATGGAGAGGATATCCACGATAAGGATTTCAGTAAAAAAAAGCTGCGCAGCAAGGTGGGACTGGTGTTTCAGTATCCGGAACACCAGCTGTTTGAGACGGATGTGTTTACGGATGTCTGTTTCGGACCGAAGAATCTGGGACTGGACAGAAAGGAGACCGAACTTCGGGCTTTTGAGGCGTTAAAACAGGTGGGGCTGCCGGACGACTGCTTTTACCAGCCGCCTTTCGATCTTTCCGGCGGCCAAAAGCGCCGGGCGGCCATCGCCGGGGTGTTGGCGATGAAACCGGAGGTGCTGGTGCTCGATGAACCGACGGCGGGTTTGGATCCGGGGGGCAGGGACGAGATTCTGGATCTGGTGGCTTCCATTCGGAGAGAGCGGGGGATCACGGTGATACTGGTGTCCCACAGCATGGACGATGTGGCGGAGTATGTGGACAGGATCCTGGTGATGAACAGGGGCAGTATCTGCTATGACGGCGAGCCGAAACAGGTCTTTGCTCATAAGGCGGAGTTGGAAGATATGGGGCTTTCCGTGCCCCAGGTGACGGAAATCATGTATATGCTGAGGGAGGCAGGATGGCCTGTGGACACCGCCGCGACGACGGTAGAGGAGGCAAAACGGGAGATATGCCGTTTTTTCCCTGATCTGCAGAGGTGAGGGATCTTTGTAGCAACAGGAAAGCGGACAGGCGAAACGACTGGCATTTGCCGGATATTTGCAGAAAGAAACAGATGGTTTTAGCAGGATAGGAATTGGAAAATGATAAGAGATATTACACTGGGACAATATTATCAGACGGATTCTGTGGTGCACAGGTTGGATCCAAGGGTGAAACTGATGGCCACGCTTGTGTTTATCTGTTCACTGTTTGTGGTAAATCAGGCGGCAGGCTATCTTGTGGCGGTTCTGTTTCTGGCGTTTTCGATCAAACTGTCCCATGTGCCGTTCCGCTTTATGGTGCGGGGCATGAAGGCTATTTTGTTTCTGCTTGTGATTACTTTTGTATTTAATCTGTTTTTGACGCCCGGCGAGGCGGTACTCAGTATCTGGAAGCTTACCGTGACAAGAGAGGGCATTTCGATGGCGGTCAGGATGGCGGTCAGGCTGTCGCTTTTAATCATCGGTTCTTCTGTCATGACGTTGACGACGACGCCCAACAATCTGACGGACGGCCTGGAGAAAGCGCTGAAGCCTCTGCAGAAACTCCACGTGCCGGTGCATGAGGTGGCCATGATGATGTCTATTGCGCTGCGGTTTATACCGATCCTGCTGGAGGAGACGGATAAGATTATGAAAGCGCAGATGGCCAGGGGCGCGTCTTTCGACGAAGGAAATCTGCTGCAGAAGGCGAAGAGCATGGTGCCTTTGCTTGTGCCGCTTTTTATCTCCGCGTTCCGCAGGGCGAATGACCTGGCCATGGCGATGGAAGCGCGGTGCTACCGGGGCGGCGACGGGCGGACGAAGATGAAGCCGCTTCATTATGAAAAGAGAGACTATGCAGCTTACCTGATACTGGCGGCGTATTTTGCGGTTTGCATTGTGGCGGGAAGAATCGTACCCTGGGGCAGACTTTTGTAGTATGGGACGGCAGAGAGCGCGGCTGAAGTGATGGAAGCACCGGAAGGACATAAGGAAGGCGTTATGAAGACGGGGTCGTGGAAGGTACGGGAGATGCCGTGTGGGGAAGCGGTTAGAATGAGTGAATGTGAAATGCCCCGCAGTAAGCTGCGGGGCATCATAGCTTGAATGTGCAGCAAGCTGCGGGGCATTTCACCCTCGCGGCAGCCGCCGGATATCCGTGCAAGCACGGCAGCCTGGCTCGTTGCCCGCGGAAATAAAGCGGTAAAATAAAAACAGGAGACGAATGCAGGAGGACGGATGGGGAAAAAAAAGAGGATCTGCCTGACCGTGGCGTACGATGGGACGGCCTACTGCGGGTTTCAGGTACAGAAAAACGGGAGGACCATAGAGGGAGAGTTAAACAGGGCGTTAAAGGAGCTGACCGGGGAAGAGATCAGGGTAACCGGCGCCAGCAGGACGGACGCCGGGGTGCACGGGCTGTGCAACAGAGCTGTGTTTGATACCGCATCCCGTATTCCCGGGGAGAAGTTTTCCTACGCATTGAATCAGAGGCTGCCGGAGGACATTCGTGTGCAGAAGTCGGAGGAGGTGGCGGAGGATTTTCACCCAAGGCACTGCACGAGCAGAAAGACCTACGAGTATCATATCTGGAATGCCGCTTTTTCGAATCCGGTGAAAAGGCTGTACACCCATTTCACTTATGTGCCGCTTGACGTGGAGAAGATGCGGCAGGCAGCGGCGTATCTGGTGGGGGAACATGACTTTGCCAGCTTCTGCAGCGCGGGAAGCCAGGCGGAGACCACCGTCAGAACGATCTATGATCTGACCGTGGAGAAAGTGGGAGAAGAGATCGTGATCCGCGTGACAGGCAGCGGATTTTTGTATAATATGGTGCGGATTATTGCGGGAACATTGATGGAAGCCGGGTATGGCCGTATGGAACCGGAAAAGATGGCCAGAATCCTTGGGGCGCGGGAACGGTCGGCGGCAGGTTCCACAGCGCCCGCCTGCGGGCTGATTCTGACGGAAATCAGTTATGAACAGCCGAAAGATGGAGAGGAGGACAAAACATAAAGATACTGTTGTGTTTTCGGCCCGGGAATGTATCAAACTGCGCATTCTGCGAGAGCATGATGCGATACAGTTTTGGAAGGAGACGCACATGATGGGAAAAATGGAAGTCTGATCGGAGCGGGACAGTGCATGCTGGTAAAAATGTGCTGAAATCCGGGATTTTTTCGCAATTCCTGCTTGACAGATAAAAGTTCCACTTATATAATGTTTAATTGTGACAGTACTTTCTGACAGTCTGTAAATTACGGCAGATTGCAGGAAAACTGAGACAGATCGGCTCTGGCGGAAGACATACGGCCCGGACATCCGTGTGAGGAAGCGGGAGGGATCTGATGGACGGCAACGGTATGGCTTTATGGTTTAACTGTTGCGACTGATATGAGGAGAGTCTGCGAAGCGGACTGTCCGTTGTTTCATGAGATAAGTTTTTTGAGTAACTTGATTTTGTATGGAGGAAACATAATGAAAACATTTATGGCCAGTCCTGCGACCATCGACAGAAAATGGTACGTAGTGGACGCTGCAGATATGACACTTGGACGTATGGCATCTGAAGTTGCAAAGGTTTTACGCGGAAAAAATAAGCCGATCTTCACACCGCACATGGATACCGGCGATTATGTGATCATCGTAAATGCCGAGAAGATCAAGGTGACCGGTAAGAAGATGGATCAGAAGATCTACTACCGCCACTCTGATTATGTAGGCGGTATGAAGGAAACAAAACTGAAAGATAAACTGGCGAAGAAGCCGGAGGAAGTGATCGAACTTGCTGTCAAAGGCATGCTTCCGAAAGGACCTTTAGGGAGACAGATGTATAAGAAGCTTTTCGTTTATGCGGGCCCTGACCACAAGCACGCTGCGCAGAAACCTGAAGTATTAACATTTTAACCGAAAGGACTGAAAGGAGAAGAGTAAAATGGCTAAAGCAGCAAATAATTTTTACGGTACAGGTAGAAGAAAAAAATCGATTGCCAGAGTATATTTAAAACCCGGCAAAGGAAATATCACAATCAATAAGCGCGATATCGACGACTATTTCGGACTGGAGACGTTGAAGGTTATCGTTCGCCAGCCTCTGGCACTGACTGAGACGGTAGATAAATTTGACGTAGTCGTTACGGTAAAGGGCGGCGGCACCACAGGCCAGGCCGGCGCGATCAGACACGGTGTTGCAAGAGCGCTTCTGACAGTGGATAACGATTACAGACCGACACTGAAGAAAGCCGGTTATCTGACAAGAGATCCCCGGATGAAAGAGAGAAAGAAGTACGGCCTCAAGGCAGCGAGAAGAGCACCGCAGTTCTCGAAACGTTAGGGATTCTCTTAGAGATAGCAGTATCATTTACAGATTCAAATATTATGGGCTCCGCAGGTTTTCCTGCGGAGTTTTTAATTAGAATAGTATGTGCTGCCAAACTGACATGTACTGGACAAAAAGAATAACTGTCTATATAATATTTAGTAGCGGGACGAATAGTTACCTTGACTGGAAAGGGAGGTCGTTATATGCCGGATGTTGTTATTATGACAGATTCCAATGCGGGAATGACACAGGAAGAAGGAAAAAAGTGTGGCGTGGAGATCCTGCCCATGTCTTTTATTATAAATGGAAAGATCTGCTACGAAGAAAGGGATATCAGCCATGAAGCGTTTTTCAGAAAACTGGAGGAGAATGCTCAGGTTTCGACATCACAGCCGGCACCTGGGGAGGTGATGGAACTTTGGGAAAAACTGTTAAAGAGACATGATGAAGTGGTCTATATTCCAATGTCCGGTGGTCTCAGTAAATCGTTTGAAACGGCCAGAATGCTGGCGGGAGATTATAATGGCAGAGTGCAGGTGGTGGACAGTAAGCGGATATCCGTGCCTCAGAAACTGATGGTATCAGACGGCCTGGCCCTTGCAAAAGAAGGGAAAACTGCGGCGCAGATAAGAATGATACTGGAAGAGAGCGCATTGGACTGTGCGATCTATATTGCAGTGGATACGCTAAAATATTTAAAGCGTGGTGGGCGGATTACGGGTGCTGCCGCGGCGATAGGAACCATGCTGAATATCAAGCCTGTTCTCCTGATGAAAGGGGAGAGGCTGGATGCCTATGAAAAAGCCAGAGGGACAAAAGCGGCAAGGCGCGTTATGCTGGAGGCCATACGGAAAGAACTGGAGGGACCGTTTAAAGAGTATGCGGACAAAAACGAAGTATGTCTTCAGATGGCGCATACCTGCATGAAAGAGGAACTGATTGCAGAATGGGAGACGAAGATACGGGAAGAATTTCCGGATCTGAAACTGGAGACAGCGCCGCTGCCTCTGTGTATAGCATGTCATATAGGGCCGGATGGCTTTGGAATAGGCATTACGAGAAGAATCAGGATGGAGAACTGAGATGCGTGAGGCAGCCTGGGCTGTACAGAAAATGACCGGATGGAAGAAAGCTTCCATCCGGTCGTCTGGTTTTAAGCACACGGTCATTCATGAGAAATGTGCCGGCAGAAGCTGACGGATGCCCGGCGCGGCGAGCAGGGGGTTTAACGCCATCCGCCGTCTATTGTGAAAACCTGGCCTGTGGCATAGGAAGGCATGGAGAGTACAGAGTAAGCCATTTCCGCCACCTCGGCGGCGTTGCCCATGCGGTCTGCCGGAATCTCATCGATCAGGGCAAGTCTTTCTTTTTCGGAAAGCCCCAGGTTCATTTCCGTATTGATCAGACCGCAGGCGATGGCATTGACCTGGATACCTGATGGCGCCAGTTCTTTCGCAAGAGCCTTTGTAAAACTGTTTACGCCGCCTTTGGAAGCTGAGTAGGCAACCTCCATGGAAGCGCCGCAGTCCCCCCAGACGGAGGAGATGTTGATGATTTGCCCCCGGTGTTTTTGAAGCATCAGCGGGATCGACTTTCTGCTGGTGTAAAAGATGCTGCTCAGATTGGTATTGATGATCTGATGCCAGGCCTCCGTGCTCATCTCAGAGAGCAGTCCGATATAGGAAATGCCTGCATTGTTGATCAGAATATCTAAGGAAGGAATATGGCGAAAGAGTCGTTCCACCTCTTTATGAGAAGACATATCACATAAAAATGCACCTACGGAAACTTTGTACTCTTCTTCTAAATAGCAGGCCAGGGAATGGAGCTTATCTTCAGAATGAACACAGGTCAGGTAGAGATCGAAATGTTCTTTTGCCAGTTTTCTCGCGATAGCCTCACCGATACCGCGGGAAGCGCCTGTGATGAGAGCTTTTTTGTTCATAACAGTTCTCCTTTGTCTTGAATTGCCAGGTTATCGTTCCTGTTTTCAGTGTAACCTTTTTTCAGAAAAAAAGATAGAAAAAAATAATTATTTTTAATGGTTGATTCCGGCCTGATACTGCGATACCAGATATGGCAGTTCCGCAGAAAAAAGTCGAAAAATGCCCCTAAATATTGAATTGTTACAAAAAAATGTCAGGAAAGATGGGAGCAGATTGATGGATTTGACACGATATCAGGGAAAAATCATCCGTTGACAAATATCGAGAGAGGTGTTATATTATTTAACAGATGTAACAATTTTGTAATAAATTATTTGGAAACAGAAACATTTCACATCAGGATACAGAGAATCGAGGGTTTTATGACAGACAAAAAAGTCAGAATTGCAGCATACGGAATGGCAGCGGTCATGGCGGCTTCGACGATGAGCATAAATGTTCAGGCAGTAAAATTGTCAGACGTTCTGCCATCGGCGGGTATCGGCGTAGTATTTTCAGATGGTGTTACCCTTGCTCAGATACAGGAAAAAGTGCTGGCGGAAGCGAAACAGGATGAGAGTATGAAGCTTTCCGTGTCAGAAATGAAGGCATATCTGGAGGAGAAAAAGGCAGCACCGATAACGATGATTTCAGCCAGTGTCGTGAAAACGGCGGAGGTACAGCAGGTGCTTGCACAGATTGAAGAAGCACAGGCTGCAGAGACACTTGCAAAGCAGGAGGAAGAGAATCAGGCGCAACAGACTGCGACCGTGGCAGAGGAGACAGGTGAGACCGTGATAGCAACAGTGGCTGATGCGGCTTCCAATGAGGCGATTGCTTCGGGAAATGTGAGTCTGGCGGCGGAGGAGGTGCCTATGGCATCTGCGGACAGCAGCATGGCAGCAGAGACTGACGGGAGTGCAACAGGCTCTGCGGACGGTTCTGCCGCACAGGAGGATAGCCCGGCGGCTGACACATCGGAAGAAGACAGTGCTACCGTTTCCGGCAACAGTGTGAGCAGTATTGCAAAACAGGAGACGGAAGATCTGATAAAGGAGATCGAACAGAAGGAGATCACGACGACTCAGTCCACAGCACAGCTGGCAGCAGCACAGGCGGCTTCGATGACAGACGAGGAAAAAGAGTTTTCCAATCTGGTTATCGCGAAGGTTAACAGCTATGTAAATGTCAGAAGCGATGCCAGTGAAGAGGCGGAAGTAGTCGGAAAATTATATGATAAGTCGGTGGGCACGTACCTTTCCGAGAAGGATGGCTGGTATGAGATCAACTCCGGCAATGTAACCGGTTATGTGAAAGCGGAATACTGTGTGACAGGTAAGGACGCGATTGAACTGGCAAAAGAAGTGGGCACAAGGATCGCCACCGTGACGACCACCACGCTGAAAGTAAGAGAGGAAGCTTCCACAGAATCGACAGTGCTGGGGCTTGTTCCCATCGAAGAGGAACTGAGTGTTGTGGAAGAGCAGGACGGCTGGGTGAAAGTGGATATCGAGGAAGGCTATGGCTGGGTGTCCATGGACTATGTATCTCTGCGGACAGACTTTGTGAAGGCGGAGAGCAAAGAGGAGGAAGAGGCAAGACTGGCGAAAGAGGCGGAAGAGAGAAGAAAAGCCCAGGCGGCGGCATCGGCCAACTCCAAAAAGCCGGAATCCGGCGGAAATAAGAACTATAACTCTGCAAGCAGCTATATCCCTGCAGGCGGCGGTAGCGCGTCCGGAAACGCAGTGGCACAGTTCGCACTGCAGTTCAAGGGGAATCCTTATGTATGGGGCGGTACCAGCCTGACAAACGGAGCCGACTGTTCCGGGTTTGTCATGAGCGTTTACAAAAACTTCGGCGTGAACCTGCCTCACTCCTCCACAGCGGACAGAAGCGTGGGAAGTGCGGTAGGCAGCCTTGCAGAGGCGCAGCCGGGCGACCTGATCTGCTATTCCGGCCATGTGGGACTTTATATCGGCGGAAACCAGATCGTGCATGCGTCCACTTCCAAGACGGGTATTATCGTTTCCAGAGCGGACTACAGAAATATTCTGGCGATCAGGAGGATCTTCTAGGCGCCATAAATCTAACGGGCAGCTTTGCTGCGGGGATATACAGGAAAAACAGGAGAGCTGTTGCATAGATGCAGCAGCTCTTTTTATGTACACGGGCACCCATAGGAAATATATCAGCAGAAGCTGACGGGTGCCCGGCGCGCAAGCAGGGGAAGAAAGCATTCCCTGCTCGATTACGCAGGTCCACATAAGGAAATTAGCCGCCAGAGCGGCATGTGGGCCGCCTTCATTGCCCGATCACTTTGGATCATTGCGACAAAAATAATCAAATTTTCACATAAAACACAATATCGAAAGAACGGGTTTCACGCTATACTGAAAGTGGCGGAATGAAGGGTATTCAGCGCGCTGCAGGAACGGATAGCGAAGAAGAAAAAAGGGGTATGACAGGGAGGAGGTTTTTATGCAGTACGGGCATTTTGAGGATGAAAAAAGAGAATATGTGATAGACCGGGTGGACCTGCCGGTTTCCTGGACCAATTATCTGGGGGTGGAGGACACCTGTGTGGTGGTGAACCATACGGCAGGGGGTTATATGTTTTATAAAACGCCGGAATATCACAGAGTGACGAGGTTCCGCGGAAATGCGGTTCCCATGGACAGACCGGGGCATTATGTGTATCTGCGGGATGCGGAGACCGGGGACTATTTCAGCATTTCCTGGCAGCCCGTGGGAAAACCTTTAGATGAGGCAAAATACACCTGCCGCCACGGGCTTTCCTACTCGGTCTATGAATGCTGCTACAATAGAATTCAGGCCAGCGAGAAGCTTTTTGTGCCCAGAGGAGATGCGGTGGAGATCTGGGATGTGAAGATCAAAAACACAGGGGACAGACCGAGACGGCTGCAGGTCTTTTCCTACTGTGAGTTTTCTTTTCATCATATTATGATCGATAACCAGAATTTTCAGATGAGCATGTACTGTGCCGGCAGCAGCTTCGAGGACGGTATTATCGAACATGATCTTTTCTATGAAGAGTTCGGCTATCAGTATTTTACCATGAGTGAAACGCCGGACGGATTCGACTGTCTGCGGGATAAGTTTCTGGGAGCCTATCACACCGAGGATAACCCTGTGGCGGTGATAAACGGAAAATGCGGCGGCTCCTTTGAGAAGGGGAACAATCACTGCGGCGCGCTGCAGAAGGATATTACGCTGCAGCCCGGAGAGGAGAAACGGATCCTGTTTTTCCTGGGGGAGGGGAACAGGGAGGCCGGCAGGAAGATACGGCAAAAATACAGTGGTTTTGCCGCGGTAGATGCGGCCTATGCGGATATGGCGGCCTTCTGGGAGGAAAAGCTTGCGAAGCTTCAGATCCATACGCCTAATCAGGGGCTCAATACAATGACCAATATCTGGACGCTTTATCAGGCGGAGATCAACGTGATGTTCTCCCGATTTGCCTCCTTTATCGAGGTGGGGGGAAGGGTAGGCCTGGGGTATCGGGATACGGCCCAGGATGCCATGGCGATCCCCCACTCCAACCCGGAGAAATGCAGGAAGCGCATTGTGGAACTGCTGCGGGGGCTGGTGTCGGAGGGCTATGGGCTTCATCTGTTTCAGCCGGAGTGGTTTGAACCGGATGCAGAGGTGAAACCTTTCAAATCGCCTACGGTGATACCGGAGTTTGACAGAAAAAATATGATCCACGGCCTGAAGGATGCCTGCTCGGACGATGCGCTGTGGCTGGTTCCCGCCATTGTGGAGTATGTGAAGGAAACCGGGGAGACGGCATTTCTGGACGAAATGGTCACCTATGCGGACGGCGGGGAAGATACTGTTTATGAGCACATGAAGAAGATCCTCGATTTTTCTCACAGGCAGGTGGGGGAGAGCGGTATCTGCAAGGGACTTCGGGCGGACTGGAACGACTGCCTGAATCTGGGCGGCGGGGAGAGCGCGCTTGTATCCTTCCTGCATTACTGGGCCATCCGGAACTTTCTGGAGGCAGCGGAGTATCTGGGAAGAGACGGGGATGTCCGCACATACCGGGCGATGGCTGAGCAGGTAAAAGCTGTCTGTGATGAACAGCTCTGGGACGGAAAGTGGTTTATCCGGGGCATCACGAAAAACGGAAAGCGGATCGGCACTTCGGAGGATAAAGAGGGCAGAGTGCATCTGGAGTCCAACGCCTGGGCTGTGCTCTCCGGAGCGGCATCTGCAGAGAGAGGAAGGCAGGCCATGGACAGTGTCAGGGAATATCTGTTTACGCCCTACGGCATTATGTTAAACGCGCCTTCCTACACGGCGCCTGACGACGATATCGGTTTTGTCACCAGAGTGTATCCGGGCGTCAAGGAAAACGGGGCCATCTTCTCCCATCCGAATCCCTGGGCCTGGGCGGCGGAATGTAAACTGGGCAGAGGGGATCTTGCCATAGAATTTTTTAATGCCTTGTGTCCTTACTACCAAAATGATAAGATAGAGATAAGAGAATCAGAACCTTACTCTTACTGTCAGTTTGTGATGGGAAAAGATCATGCCGCCTTCGGCCGGGCGAGGCATCCTTTTATGACCGGCACAGGCGGATGGGCCTATTTTTCTTCCACACGCTATATCCTGGGCATCAGGCCGCAGATGGATCATCTGGAGATCGATCCCTGTATTCCGGCAGACTGGAAAGGTTTTCAGGCGGTAAGGCAGTGGCGGGGCGCCGCATTCCATATCCGGGTGGAGAATCCGGAAGGCGTCATGAAGGGAGTAAAAGAGATCTGGCTGGACGGAGAACTGGCGAAAAAGATTCCGGTGATGGCACCGGGGACGGAGCATAAGGTAAAAATCGTGATGGGGGATTCCGGGAAGCAGTGAAGGAACTGCACAGGAGTTTCCAGGCATGATGGAGAAGGGATTCTCAGCATTTGAAGCGGAATGTATGGCACAGAAGAGGGAGAGAGGGTTACAGACATGATCAAATTTGGGACAGGCGGCTGGAGAGCCGTCATCGGGGATGAGTTTACAAAAGAAAATATCCAGATCCTGGCGAAGGCGCTGGCGGATAAAATGCATGCGGAAAAAGCGACGGAGAAAGGAATCGTGCTGGGCTATGACAGACGGTTTCTGTCCAAGGAGGCCATGCAGTGGGCCGGCATGGTGTTTGCGAAAGAGGGGATCACGGCCTATCTGATCAATAAATCGGCACCGACGCCTTTGGTGATGTTCTATGTGATGAAGCATGAGCTGCCCTATGGCATGATGATCACGGCCAGCCATAACCCGGCGCTCTACAACGGGATTAAGGTATTTACAGCCGGCGGGCGGGATGCGGATGAGATACAGACATCCGATATAGAAAATTATATTGAGAATATCACGGATATTCCGGTGGAGGAGATGGAATATGAAAGGGCACTGGAACAGGGGCTGATCCAGGAGATCTATCCGCTCAATGAATATCTGGATGAGATCATTTCTGCAGTGGATATGAAAAAGATCAGGGAGGCGGGCCTCAAGGTGGCGCTTGATCCGATGTATGGTGTCAGCGAGACTTCCTTAAAGATCATCCTGCTGACGGCAAGGTGCGATGTGGAGACGATCCATGAGCGGCACGACACGCTGTTCGGCGGAAAGCTGCCCGCGCCTACCGCTACGACGCTGCGGGCATTGCAGAATTATGTGCTGGATAAAAACTGTGATATCGGTATCGCTACGGACGGCGACGCGGACAGGATCGGCGTCATCGATGACAGGGGGAGATTTCTGCATCCCAACGATATCCTGGTGCTGTTATACTACTATCTTGTAAAGTACAGAAACTGGAGGGGGCCGGTGGTCCGCAATATCTGCACTACTCACACCCTGGACAGACTGGCGGAGAAGTTCGGGGAAAGCTGTTATGAAGTTCCCGTGGGGTTCAAACATATCTCAGCGAAGATGTATGCCACCGGGGCGGTGATCGGCGGCGAGTCTTCGGGAGGCCTTACAGTGCGCGGTCATATCAAGGGAAAGGACGGGATCTATGCGGCTGCTCTTTTGGTGGAGATGATGGCGGTTACGGGGAAAAAGCTTTCCGAGATCTTTGACGATATCGAGGCAGAGTGCGGTAAGATCTATATGGAGGAGCGGGATTACAAGTTTAATCAGGAGAAGAAGGACCGCATCAAAAAGACGCTTCTTGAGGCGAAAGAACTGCCGGAGCTGCCCTTTGAAGTTGAGAAGGTGTCCTATCTGGACGGCAGTAAGGTTTATTTTAAAAACGGCGGCTGGGTGACGGCCAGATTTTCCGGGACAGAACCTCTTCTCAGAATTTTCTGTGAGATGCCCGGGGAAGAGGAGGCAAAGCAGGTCTGCGGGATCTACGAGAGATTTCTGGAACTGTAGGACTGTGGAGAAAGATGTCCGCACAGAGTGAGGAAAGAGCCGGAAATCGGGTGCACGGTCCGGCAAAGCAGAAGCAGAGGATTCACTGTACAGTCCGGGAAACGGTGTTTATGATGTACGAGAGGGAAGAACCATGAAAAAGGCGGGAAGAAGCAGGCAGTTAAAGTGGAGTATGATCAAGATGTTAGCTGCCGGCTGGTTTCTTCCCTTTCTTCTGATTTCTATTATGTTGCTGTTTTTTGTGTCAAAGCGCATGGACAGGCAGCTTCAGAACACCATCATGACCTCTGCGGACAAATCCATTGAGCTGTGCGAACTCAGGCTGAAACAGGCCATGGAGTCTTCCAAGGAAGCTTCCTACCAGCCTATGTTGAAAGAGGGGTATGCCAGATACTTGCAGGATGGGGACGATGTGAAGTTAAATCGGACCGCCTCGAATTTTATTATCCAGCATTATCGGGTCAACACGGATTTCAACCTGACGTATCTCTATTTTATCCATGATCCGGAGAATGCCTGTATGACCTACCAGGACTATTATGATGCAAAGGCTTTTATGGACTATGCCCTGGAGGAGGTCATGGAACTGAGCAGGGATCTGGATACTTCTATTGTGTTCGTGAATATCCACGGCAGAATGTATATGGTCAGAAATATAGTGGACAGCAATTTCAGGCCTTTTGCGGTGCTGACGATGGAGCTGAATGTGGAGGATATGTTCGGCGGATTGCGGGCCATCTGGGGGTTTCATGAGGGAGATGTGTTCATCGATGACGTCTCCGTCTTTGGGGTGTATGAGGAAGATCCCTGCCTTACGCTGATTGAAGAGAAGGATATGGAAAAGCCTCACTATTACCACAGAGGGGAGAAAGCCTATATTTATATGCGGTTGGACAGCGGCTGGCATAAGACGGCCTATGCGGTGACACTGGACGAGTCGGTGATCGCCGGGGAGACGGTAGTGCTCCGGTATCTGCTGATTATGCTGGCGGTGTTTATGATACCGCTTATTATTGTCGTGTTTGTCTTTTTCCATCAGAGCGTCAACAAACCGATCGGGGCCCTGCGGGATGCCTACAAGGAGATCGAGAAGGAGCATTACGGTTTTCATGTGAAAACGGATACCAGGCATGAGGAGTTTGCGGATCTGGACGAGGCTTTCAACAGTATGTCCGATAAATTACAGTATCAGTTTGAGAAAATTTATCTGGAGGAGTTAGCTCTGCGGGACGCCAATATCATGGCGCTGCAGTCCCAGATCAATCCCCATTTCCTGAACAATACGCTGGAGATCATCAACTGGGAAGCCAGGATGGCGGAGAACTATAAGATCAGCGCGATGATAGAATCCCTCTCCACCATGCTGGAAGCCACCATGAACCGGGGGCGGAAACAGCTGATTCCCCTGTCGGAGGAGATGAGTTATGCGGAGGCCTATCTGTACATTATTTCCAGGCGGTTTGGGGAAAAGCTGTCGATCACAAAGGAGATCGACGAGAACTGCCTGCAGGTGATGGTGCCCCGGCTGATCGTGCAGCCGATTCTGGAGAACGCCATCGAGCACGGCGTGAATTTTGCGGGAAAAGGGAAGATCCGCATCCGGATATCCAGAGAAGAGGATAGGCTGTTCATTGAGGTGATGAACAACGGAAAACTGACGGACAAAGACCGGGAGAAGATAGCGCAGCTGCTGGGGGAAAAAGATGTGAGAGAAACCCGCTCCGTCAGTCTGGGTATACAAAATGTGAACAAAAGATTAAAGCTCCTGTACGGGGGAGACTGTGGACTTACCATCAAAAGTGACAAGGACGGATATACCGTCAGCACAATAATCGTCAAAATAGACAATAAAGGAGAACAATAAAAGACAAATAATAACAAATCCCGTCATTACAATTCCTTCCGGAATCCTTTATGATAGGAGTATGAAACAGGAGACGGCAGATGGCGGACGGCGTTTCACGGACAGCCGGAAAGGCGGAATAAAATGTGCACTGACAGCGTATCTGCAATGAAAAACAGGGAGGGAAGAACATGAAGAAAAGAATGGCAGCATTAACGTTGGCGGCTGTTATGGCGGTTTCGCTGACAGCCTGCGGAAGCGGCGGGAAAGAAGGAGGATCCGGTGATTCCGTGAAACTGAATGTGACGACCACCTTCGCAGGGGAGGACGGCAACGCTCAGAACTTTAAAAATGCGGTGGCGGCCTGGGAAAAGGAGACCGGGAATACAGTGGAAGATGCTTCGGCGACTTCCGATGAGACCTTTAAGACGAGAGTTCTGACAGACTTCGAGACGGGCTCCGAGCCGGATGTACTGTTTTTCTTCAACGGGGCGGACGCCAACAACTTTATCGAGGCGGGCAAGGTAGTATCCATCGATGAGATCCGGGGCGAATATCCGGATTATGCGGCAAATATGAACGATGATCTGATCACAGCTTCGCTGGTGGACGGCAAGAAATATGCGGTTCCGGTAAACGGTTTCTGGGAAGCGATGTTCGTCAATACGGAAGTGCTGGATGCGGCGGGCGTTTCCATGCCGGGAGCGGACTACACCTGGGATCAGTTTAAGGATGACTGTCAGAAGATCAGGGATGCAGGGTATGCGCCGATCGCATGCGCACTGGGCAACATCCCCCATTACTGGTGGGAGTTCTCCATCTTCAATCATACTTCACCGGATACCCATTTACAGGTGCCGGAGTCGGTGGACAGCGATGGCGGTAAAGCATGGGTAGCAGGCATGAACGATATCAAAGAACTGTATGAGCTGGGGTATTTCCCCGAAAATACACTGTCTGCAACAGACGATGAGACATTTGCCATGTTTATGGACGGCAAGGCAGCATTTCTGATCGACGGTTCCTGGAAGGTGGGCGGCATCGTGAATTCCTGTCAGTCTGATCCGGAGGATCCTGAGACGTTAGATGCGGAAAAACTTGCGAAGTTTGATGTGACTTATGTGCCCGGGCAGGGAGACAGGAAGGCCACGGATCTGATCGGCGGTCTCTCCATGGGTTACTATATCTCAACCAAAGCCTGGGAAGATCCCGCCAAGCGGGAAGCGGCAGTGAGCTTTGTACAGTACATGACATCCGACGAGATCGTACCGTTATTTGCACAGCATACAGCATCTGCTCTGAAAAATGCACCGGAAGTGGATGAGGCGCAGTTCAATCCGCTCCAGGTGAAATCAATGAAGATGATGTCCGGGGCCACATCCCTGACAGGGGCGGTGCAGGATATCTTCAACGGGGACTGCAGAGTATCCACATTTGACGGGATGCCTGAGATCGTGACCGGAGGTGTTTCAGCGGAGGATGCTGTGGCCCAGGGGCTGGAAGCCTACCAGGATGCGCAGTGAAATACATCAGTTGGAAAATAATTTAGTAAAGACAGGCGGGGCAGGGAGGATATCCCTGCCTCTGTGGTAAGATGGGGGTGCGGCCGGAAGAGTTGTGGGTGGAGCGCATGCTGTTTGTGGGTTTGATAGAGGGTGGTGAATTTGGATGGGTGCAAATATATATAAGAATAAGAAGCCGCTGGCCGTTTTTCTGACACCGGCGTTTCTGTTCATGATAGTTTATCTGTATTATCCGTTTTTTATGAATATTGTAAACAGCTTTCAGAAGATCAAGATGCTGGGGCAGAGGAATGCGGCGTGGAATGATCCATGGTATCTGAATTATGTGGAATTGTTTCAGGATCCGGTGGTGGGGATCGCTCTGAAAAATACGCTGATCATGATGCTTGTGACCATCGTGGGGCAGGTGGGGATCGCCATTGTCCTGGCACTGCTTGTGGATAATATTAAAGTGGGCGGGAAATTTTTCCGTACGGTCTTCTTCTTTCCGATCGTTGTGTCTGCTACAGCCCTTGGCCTGATGTTTAACCTGATCTTTCTGTATGATAAGGGGATGTTGAATCAGCTGCTGGAGGCGATGGGAAAGACTACGCTGACGGACTGGAAGAGCGAGGGGATCGCGTTAGTTACAATGATGCTGCCGGTAATGTGGCAGTATGTGGGATTCTATTTTGTGATCCTGATCACGGGACTCAACAATATTTCGGAAGAACTGTATGAGTCTGCGGCCATTGACGGAGCCACACGGTTTCAACGGGTACGCTACATTTCTCTGCCGCTTTTACATAATGTGATCTGTACCTGTGTGGTGTTGGCGGTGACAGGGGCATTGAAAGTATTTGATCTGCCCTGGACCATGTTTCCGAAGGGAATGCCGCTGAAAACGACGTTTCTTACGGGAACTTACATGTATTATCAGACGATGGAAGCGAAAAATGTGGACTATGGTTCTGCGCTGGCGATCATGTTGGTGGTGCTTGGGGTAGTCACTTCCCAGATCGTAAACCGTATTTTTAAAGAGAAAGATTATTGAGGGGGAGCAGGCGATGAAAAAGAAAAAATTTGAAGTATCCTCCGTGTTGATCTATATTGTGCTGATCTTCTGGGCATTGACGACGATCTACCCGATTGTATGGGTGATACAGAATTCTTTTAAGGTGAAGGATAAAATTCTGGCGGATTCCTTTTCCCTGCCGGTGGGGGACCTGTTTACGCTGGCAAACTACAGGCGGGCCTTCCAGAATCTGAATATTTTCGGGGCCTACAGAAACAGTATTTTTATTTCCTGCATGGTGGCGGCGGTGGTGATCATCCTGGCGGGCATGGCGTCCTTTGCGCTTGTGCGCTATCAGTTTAAGCTGAACCGGTTTTTACAGTCCATGGTGCTGGCGGCCATGATGTTTCCGGTGTTTGCGACAATCATCCCGGTGTCCCGGATGGAGACAAGATGGGGAATTGCCAATACGGGCAACTGGTTCTTAACCATGCTGTCGGTGATCCTGCCGCAGATCGCGGGAAATCTGGCCTTCGCCATTGTGGTGCTCACAGGCTATATCAGGGGGCTGCCCATCGAACTGGAGGAGGCGGCCTACATGGAAGGCAGCAATGCGTTCCAGACATTCTTTAAGGTGGTGGTGCCGCTTACCAAACCTTCCTTTGCGACAGTGGCGATCTTTTCCTTTCTGTGGAGTTATAATGACCTGTTTACGCAGATGTTCTTCCTGCGGACAAAGGATATGTGGGCGATCACAAGGCTGCTCAATGAGCTGACTTCCATGGAAGGCACCAACTACGGCCTGATGGCCGCGGCGGTGACGCTGGTGGTGGTTCCGGTTATTATTGTGTATATTTTCCTGCAGAAGTATATTATCAAGGGGATGACGGCAGGCGCGGTCAAGGGGTGAGAAAGCGCCATGGTGAGTGTGACAGATGCTGCAGCTGAAAGGTGAAAAGCGCCGTGGCCGGGGAGCGAAGGACGCTGCGGTTAAGGAGGGAGAAAACGCCATGGCCAGGAAGTAACAGATGTTGCAGCCAAAGGGGAGAAGCATCGCTGGCGGAGAGTGAGAAGTGATATGTACAAAGTTGTGATTATCGATGATGAACCGATTATTGTTGAGGGGCTCGGAAAAAGTGTGGACTGGAATCAGTTTGGCTGCGCAGTGGCCGGCATGGCGGGCAGCGGCGAGGAGGGGATCAGGCTGATCAGAGAGGTGAAGCCGGATATCATTTTTACGGATATCCGGATGCCCTGTATGGACGGCCTGACCATGATCGCAGCGATCCGGTCGGAATTTCCGGGCACCCAGATCGCCATCCTGACGGGATACAGAGATTTCGATTATGCGCAGCGGGCCATCCGGCTGGGCGTCACAAGGTTCCTGTTAAAGCCCTCAAAGATGAATGAAATCAGAGAAGCGCTGTCCGTGATGACTGAAAGATTGAAGGAGCGCGGAGAAAAGGGAACGGATTCTCCGGAAGATTGGGGGAGCGAAAGAAAGGGAGAGACGCCGCAGGAGCCTGTCGAAGAGGAGGAAAAAGACAGGGCAGCAAAAGAAGAAGGGGCAGAAAATGCGGCAGGCAGTTTCCTGGTAAAGAATGCGGTATCCTATATTGAGGAGCATTGCAGCGATAAACTGAAGCTGTCAGATGTGGCGGATCAGGTTTATGTCAGCCAGTGGCATCTGAGTAAACTTCTTAACCGGTATCTGGGACAGAATTTTTCGGAGATCCTGAATGGGATCCGGATCGAAAAAGCGAAGGAGATGTTAAAGGATCCGGCACTGCGGATCGGGGATATTGCGGAGAAAGTGGGGTTTTCGGATATGGCGCACTTTTCGAGAGTGTTTAAGAAGGTGGTGGGGATATCCGCCAATGAATACAGAAACAGATTATAGGGGAGATATGCATAGTAACGTGTGGTGCGGTACAGTTTGGGGGAACTGTACCGCATTTTTGTTTAGAAAAAATTTATATTTTCTTTTGTATATTATAGGTTGACAAATAATATTATACGCGATATAGTGTTACTACAATATTATATGGGATATAATATTGTAGTAATGTATAACATGATAACGGAGGGAATAAAATGGTATTCAATACGGGAGCGGCATTATTGGACGCGATCGTACTTGCAGTAGTTTCGGGATCGGAGGAAGGTACTTACGGTTACAGGATCACAAAGGAAGTACAGCAGCTGATCGACGTATCGGAATCCACACTGTACCCGGTGCTCAGACGGCTTCAGAAAGACGAGTGTCTGGAAATATACGACAAGGCGATCGATGGCAGGAACAGACGTTATTATAAGATAACGGGAAAGGGAGATGCGCAGCTGAATCTGTATAAAACGGAATGGCTGAGATACTCCAGAAAAATTACAGCGATATTCGAGGGGGAACTCATCTATGGATAAAAAAGAATACTTAAACAGACTTCAGATGCAGCTTGAGGATCTGACGAATGAAGAACGCAGGGAGGCGTTAGAATACTATGAGGAGTACTTTGCGGATGCCGGAGAGGAAAATGAGGACGAAGTGATATGTTCTCTGGGCGAGCCGGAACAGGTGGCAGAGCAGATCAAAGCAGGCCTTCATAAAGAGGGGGAAGGCATGTTTACGGAGAACGGCTACCGGGAAAAGCTGGAGAGCGATAACCCGCCGGAGGTATACGGAAAGAAAGAGGAAAAAAAGGCCCAGGAAAGAGATGGCAGAGGGCCCCTTCCCTGGGGATGGGAGAAACGGAAAAAGACAGGAAGTCAGAGCGCTGCCAGAGGGGCGTCCTCGCAGGGGGTGAACATGCGAAGAGGCGGATATGGCTATGATACGAAAGGACAGAGAGCAGAAAATGCCGACGGTTACAGCGCCAACAGACAGGGATACGGCGCTTATGGAGGCGCGCAGAGTGCGGGAACGGACAGATACGGTTACGGCGATGCGCAGAGTACGGGAACAGAGGGATATGAATACGGCAGGGCACAGAATGCGGGAGCGGGCGGATCCGGTTACGGTACCGGGCAGCAGAACGGAAAGAAAAGCGGCATGAGCGGCGGGATGATCGCACTTCTGGTAGTGTTATGCATTTTTGCAGCGCCGATCATTCTGGGACTGGGAGTTGGTCTGATCGGTTTGGTGATGGGAATTCTTGCAACGGTTATCGGCGTGATTGTAGCCTTTTTTGCAGTGGTGATCGCACTGCTGGCAGCGGGCGTTGGCCTGTTTATCGGGGGTTTTGCCATGTTATTTGTGAGACCTTTCGGCGGAATGATCTGTATGGCGGCCGGATGTTTTCTGATCGCACTGTTTCTGGTATGTGCGGTGCTTCTGGCGGCGGTCTTCAGTAAATTCTTCCCCTGGCTGATCAAAGAGGTGGAGGGGCTGGGGAAATACTTAAGCCGGAAATGGGCAGAGAGAAAAGGAAAAGGAGAGATGGCATGAATAAGTTTGCAAAAGGCGTATTGACTGCTGCCGGATGTTTCCTGGCAGGAGGCGTAGTGCTTGGAATCATAGGAGCGGCAGGCAGAGTTTACACAGGGGAACCCACAATTATGGAAGATGATCTGGAGATTATGCGGGATACCTGGAATAAAGTGAGAGGCTGGGACTTAAGATGGAGAAGGGGCGGGGCGGTGAAAGGCCTCACCCTGGAATATAATGGCATAGAATTTGACAGAAACCATAAAGATAACATTGCCTATGGCAGTTTCACTGATGAGAGTCTGCGTGGAACCGACATATATAATCTGGACGTGGAGATCGGCAACGGTACGTTGGTTTTATGTCAAGGCGACGGTCTGGAACTAAAAAAAGAGGGCGGTCCGGAATGTCAGTACTATATAGAGGGGGATACCTTTTATCTGAAACAGAAGAGCGCGGTGGGAGGAGGCGAGACCTTTCTCACGCTGACGCTCCCCGAAGGGATCAGGTTAGATAAGGCGGATATCGAGCTGGCAGCGGGGGAAGTGATCACCAGGGATGTTCTTGCGGCAGGAGAGATTGAGATAGAGATTGCAGCCGGGGAACTGACCATGGAGGAAGTACAGGCGGATTCTTTCAGTGCGGCAGTGGCGGCAGGAAATATGGTGGTTCAGAAGCTGGATGCAAAAGATTGCGACGCGGAAGTCAACACGGGAAGTATTACATTGGAAAACAGTCTTATCACGGGCAGGCTGGATGCGGAAGTCAATATGGGCGGGATCGATATCTTTCTGCGGGATTTTTACGAGGATCACGATTATGAAATAAACTGCGGAATGGGAGATATCACGATCAGCACCAAGGATGGTTCTTTGAAAGAGTATGCCGGTTTCGGGAACACGATGGAACTCTATGGCAGAAACTCCGGCGGGAACAGCACCTATGATCTGGACTGCAATATGGGCAGCATATATGTAAGCTTTGTGGGACGGGACAGCGCCCAGGGAACCGTCGGCGAGGCGGATTTGTCAGAGGATTCAGGAGAGGAAATGAAACGGGGAGAGGATGGGAGACCGGAGGCGCCTGAAACGCCAGAATCTCCGGAGACGCCTGAAGCGCCAGAATCTCCGGAGGCACCTGAAACGCTGGAATCTCCGGAGAACCCGGAACTTCCGGAAGTGTCCGGCATTTACGATATTGTGAATGAGTGGCCTGACAGAATCGGCAGGGAAAACGAGAATACTACGGCTGAAGATTTTTCTTTTGAGATTAAGGTCGCAGAACAGACGGCGCTTGTGATCTCCTGTGTGACGGAACACGGGGAATTGGATCTTGAGATAGAGGATGAACACGGGAAGGAAATATTTGATAAGGGTGATATCAGGACAGGAGAGTATGAGGTGAAAATAAAGTCTCCGGGAATTTACAGAGTTCATTTTGATTGCGAGGATCACACCGGAAGTTTCTGGATCAGTCCGAAAGAGTGAGGGAAGTTATAACGACGGGAGAGAAAGGCCCGGCCGGCGGCCGGGATGGGAAGCTTATGCAGATATCCCGGGAGGAAGGAGCGAAAATATGTTTACATTCATCATAACCATGGCAATTCTGACGGCCCTTCTGTGGTTTGGATTTAAACTGACAGGAGCGATGTTAAAAGCCTGCATCTGGCTGTTTATTCTGGTTCCCCTGACGTTTGGGATCTGGGGGATCGCGCTGCTTTGCTGCTGTACATTGATTCTGATTCCTGTTGGGATCAGGCTGTTTGTGGCGGGGATGCGGGTGATCATACCGGGGTGACGAAAGATGCGCCGCCGGATTAAGCGGTATATTATAGGAAAAAATTAAGGGAGGCATCATATGATTTCAACGACAACCCCGACGTTCGAGGGAAGAAGGATTGTGGAGTACAGAGGCATCGTGTTCGGAGAGGTAGTGGCAGGCGTCAATTTTGTCCGCGATATTGCGGCGTCACTCTCCAACTTTTTCGGCGGCCGGTCCGGCAGCTACGAGGAAGAGCTGATAAACGCGAGACAGAACGCTGTCCGCGAGATGGAAGAACGGGCGGCTGCCCTCGGCTGCAACGCGGTGGTGGGCGTGGACATCGACTATGAAGTGCTGGGCGCCGACAACGGGATGCTTATGGTGACGGCCAGCGGGACGGCGGTGGTGATAGAATAGCAGGGTGATTGCCTGACGATATCGCCGGGAAGCGGAAAGGATGAAACGGTTTTCCGCTTCCCGTCTGATATATTTCGATAAAGGCTGTTCTTCTATTGCGGGATTCTTCTACTCTTTGACAACCGTATCAAGAATCTTTTTCAAACTGCGCCAGTTTTTGATAGAGCATGTTTACTTTGTCTTTTAAGGATGTGTTTTCATCTTTTAAGGAAGTATTCTCGCCTTTCAGGGATGCATTCTCGCCTTTTAAGGAAGTATTTTCGCCTTTTAAGGAAGTATTTTCGCCTTTCAGGGAAGTATTCTCACCCTTTAAAGATGCATTCTCGCCCTTCAGCTGTTCATTTGCCGTTTCCGCATCCTCAATCCGCTTCCCGATCCGCTTCATCTGAAACTCATACTCCTCCCGCATCTGGCAGGCATATATGGTCATCTCGTCGCCGTTGGATTTATAAAGTTCTTGCGCCACTTTGTCAAAAGTAGGGTTGTCACTTGCCAGCATTCTGATCTCCTTCCATGTAGTCGCCTTGAAAAGCGAAGCCCAGCGGACCAGTCCGCGCTTCCGGTCCGTCTCTGTTGCCAGATTGATATGATTTAATTCTAACACACGAAGCTCAAACTTGTCATTATAAATATATGAATTTTCCATATCCATTAGTTTATAAGCGGCGTAGAATTTCGGATTCTTCGGGAAAAGATTAAAGTCCAGAATACCGATATGGAGCACGGACTTTGTGGAAGCGTATTGTTCCCCGCGGTAGAGCCGATCGAAGGAGCGGCAGAGGTAACTCAAAGAGCGGTCAGGCCAGTCTCCGTGGTTGTTGACCTGCATTTCGATATCCAGAACCGAATCACGGTTTAACAGGATGCGGATGTCCAGGACAAAGGCCTTTTCCTTGATGGTATTGCCGGGCAGAAGAGGATTTTTGATCTCCAGAGAGGTGATCTCCTCCCGCTTCAGATCCAGCAAAGAGCAGAGCAGTTCCGCCAGAATATCCGTATGGCGGAAAATTACGTTGAACATGTAGTCGTTGGTAATGGTGTATCTGATTTTCCCCGTCGCGGTGAGGTAGGAATCAGATACGGTGTTTTTCGTAAGATCCGTTTTAGAATTTTGCATAGTAGAAACTCCTTTTTGATGTGATTTGGTGTGGTGGCTGCGAAAAAGATGAGACTTTCCCGGCAGTCACGGATTAGTTGTGTTTGTAAATAAAGTATCATTGAAAAATTTCGCCGGCCGGCTGATTTCAAAGATCTCTAAAATAAAAGATATTACAGCGCGGAGATGCGTAACGCAGTTTTGCGATAAGCCTGGATAAAATTTTCAGAAATTCCTTTCCGCTGCGGGTATCTTCTCGGATGATCAGTACTTCCAGAGACAGATTTTTGAGAACGGGGTTCATATATTTTGTCTCAAACACACTTTTGTAGTGGCCTGCAAGCAGAAGCGGATGGAATAAATGCGCATGCTCTATCGAGACAGTAGAATCCGATGCTCTGCGCTTGGTGTTCATGATATTGGTATTGATAAAATATGCCTCGCCCTGCCGGATAGTATAGGTTTTGTTTACTGTCTCGATTACGATAGAACCTTTGTAAGCGTAATCAAATTCCAGTTCTTCATGCCAGTGCCAGGGGACGGTAAAATGACTGAGATCCCTCTCATGCATGGTGTAGGGAAAGTCGTAAGTAATACCGTCAATGGCTTCTATAGCATTTTCATCCTGAATAAACGTAAGTTCCATTGTAAATTTGTCCTTTTCGAAAATCGTGATAGTATGGCGGTGCAGACCGAATCTCTATTATTATAAAAATATATCATATCTTGTCTTTATATTTATAATATAGTGCACGAAAATGATATTTTCAAGATTCTTATTTTGATATACTTCTGTTAACAAAAAAGAAGGAGAAAGAAATTATGGCAAACAGTTTTCATTATTATGCACCGACGGAGGTGGTTTTCGGAAAGGAAACCCATAAAAAGACAGGATGGTATATCCGCAAGTATTCCGGAACAAAAGTACTGATCGTATATGGCGGAGATCATGTGGGCGGGAAGTATTTCTCACAACGGTCTCACCGGATGCGGAACAGACGGCGGAGACTGGACATGTCACAAGATGGAACATGAAATGGGCGGTTTGTTCGATGTAACCCACGGTGCGGGATTAGCAGCGATCTGGGGAAGTATTGCAAGATATGTCTCCCACGCCGCACCGGAAAGATTTATTAGATTTGCGGAAAATGTGTTTGGGATTCCGGCCAGGGACAGTGAGGAAGAGACCATTGAGAAGGGAATCTGTGCCATGGAAGATTTTTACCGTTCCATCGGGATGCCCACATCCATGGCGGAACTGGGGATCCTTCCCACGAAAGAGCAGATCGAAGAGATGGCGGCAGGCTGCGAGCGCGCAACGGGCGGGGCGGTCGGCAGAATCGTTCCGTTAAAAAAAGGATCTGATTAGAATATACAACATGGCAAAATGACAGAAATAATTCTGACAGATGCAAAGTAGGCCAGCTTTTATGGCGGATGTCTTTCAGGCAAAGGCCGAAAAGGACAGCACCACTACCCCCAGAACGACCAGAACGATGCCGGTGGCGCGGTTTAAGGTTTTGGGGGTGGCTTTGTTTGCGAACACGGCGGCGATTCTGGCCCACAACAGCGTAAACAGGATACAGGCGATCCAGATAAAGGGATCAGGCATCCCGCCTATCGTAAAGTGGGAGACCGCTCCCGTCAGGGCTGTGAAAGTCATGATGAAGACGCTGGTTCCCACAGCGGTCTTTAATTCATAACCGAGAACGGAGGTCAGGATGAGCAGCATCATCATACCGCCGCCGGCCCCGATAAAGCCGCAGATAAAGCCGATGGCCACGCCGCAGACGACGGACTGGAGAGCCCGATTTTTGGCGGAAATATCCGTCATGGCTTCCTTTGTGGTCATCACCGGCCTGACAATAAATTTGATGCCGAGTAACAGCGTCATAAACACGGAAAAATTTCCCATGGTCGTGGAAGGTACCAGACTGGAGACATAGCTTCCCACCACAGTGAAGACCAGTACGCTGGCCATCATGATCAGCCCGTTTCTGATATCAAGATTTTTGTGCTTTCCATAGGTCCAGGCGGATATGGCGCTGGCGAGAACGTCCGAGGAGAGCGCGATGCCCACGGCCATATAGGGATCCATATGGAGAAAGGTCACCAGCATGGGAGTGATCACGGCGGCGGCGCTCATTCCGGCAAATCCGGTACCCAGTCCGGCGCCCATCCCTGCAAAAAAGGTTACGATGATTGTAATCAGTACTTCCATATCAGTCTTCTCCTTCCAACATACTGTCCAGATTTTTTCCCATTAACGCTATGATCTCAAGAAACTGTTTCTTTGTCTCTTCTTTCGTGCCGGTGAACAACTGTTCAAAAAAGGATTGCTGCAGGGCGCGGCCTCTGCGGATGACAGGCATGGCCTTGTCGGTACAAAGAAGCAGTACTTTCCGCCTGTCGCCTTCTGCAGCCTGGCGCTTTAAGTAGCCTTCCTTCACCAGTTTCTCAACGTTGACAGATACCAGATTTGCCTTGATCTTTCTGATCTCAACGATATCGCTGGCAGTTTTATAGTCCGGATTGTTGGCGAGAAACAGCAGGATGTCGAAAGCCGTCTGCGGAAGCTTTAACTCCTGACATAGCGGTTTGCATGTTGCGCTGTACGCTGACGCCATTTTTGCTGCAAATTCCATACTGTGATGCATAATGGGCGCTCCTTTTATTTCACTACAAATTTGGAAAGTTCAATTTTGAAGTAATTATACAGGGATATTTCAGGGCTGTCAAGGGGGTGACAGGACGGATGGTATAGCTGACCTGATAGATTGGACAGATGGTTGAACGGTTATTACTTGACAAATCATTTCATTTTATGAGATTTTGATAAGAAAATATCAAAAATCGACAATAAAAAACCGGATTTTCAGGAAGAAGCCAGGAGCTTTTTGGGTATATAATCAAACAAGGGAAATCAGATACAAAGGAGGGAATCTGTTTATGAAATGGGTCAGCTCATTCAAATATGTACCGATAAACTATAATGGCCGGGTAGTTACTGTGAAAGATCACACACAGCGGGTAAACTTTGACAACAATCTGAACGGCAGCAAAATCCGGCTGCATCTGTGCAACCGTTACGCCGGGAAACCGCTATGCCTTGACCGCGTGACGGTGGGTGTGGCAGAGGGTGACAGGGCGGCGGGGGTGACGAACGTGACGCTGGGCGGGAACAGCAGGATCATACTTGCACCCGGGCAGGAAATTTTCAGTGATGAGATCGCTTTTACGGTGCATGCCGGAGAGCGTCTTGTGGTAAGCACTTATGTGGAACAGGAGCAGGATATAGAGAGTATCTGCTGTTTCTGGGCGAGGACAGGGGCGCTTGTCTCTTTCGGGGTGGGGGACCGGACAGAGGGGGAGGCTTTTGAGGAGGCTGCGCTTACGGATCTTTTGCCGATCCTCAGAGACGATGCCCTGCCGGATCAGATCATGTTTTTCTTTGGGTTTGACGCGCTGCAGGTTTATACGGATGACGGCGTGAAGGTAGTGGCGGCTTTCGGAGATTCCATCATCCATATGTCCTATGTGACAAATGAGCTGATGAAGCGCTTGTATGCGGCTTTTCCCGGTCAGGTGACATTATATAACAGCGGCATAGGAGGCAACCGTCTGGTGCATGACGGTACTTATGTGGCGGAGACGCCACAGCTTGCGTCTGCCTTTGGCATCGCCGGTGTAAAGCGCTTTGAACGGGATGTTTTCGGAATCGACAGGGTGGACAGCGTGCTGTCCTTAATCGGTATAAACGACATCATGCATCCCCTTGTGCTGGAAAAGCGGACAGAGACGATAGCGGCGCGGGAGCTGATTGCGGGGTACAGAGAGATCGCAAAAATTGCCCATGACCACGGCGCTGCAATATATGCAGGGACGATCATGCCGGAGGGATCGAAGGAGCACCCTGAGAACTGGCTGCTGTTGATGGAAAAAACCCGTCTTTCGGTGAATGACTGGGTCCGGGGAGAGAATGATCTCGACGGATATTACGACTATGACGAGGCGCTGCGGGATCCGGAGAGAGCAGGTTATATGCTGCCGGGCGTGCATATCGGCGACGGGCTGCACCCGAATGAAAAGGGCGGTGAGCTGGCGGCCGCTGTGGTGGATATCAATAAGCTGACAGGTTTGCATCAACAGGGGCGGCGCGGTCTGGAGGAGTAAATGTGCTATACACATCCCGGGGGATGGCATTTTACGGACTGCAGAAAGGGTATGGTGATAAGATGAATTTTAAAAGAGTAGAATTTTCTGAGGACATTACCGCGCAGGTGCTGGCTTTTGACGCGGTGCTCCCGCCGGAGGGGGTGCCCGATGTTCTGGTGCAGGATGAGGAGGGGGCGTACTGGCTCCGGATCAAGGCGCCGAAAGCGGCAAAAGTGCAGCTGGAGATCAACACGGATCTCTATGATTTCAAAAAAGGAGGGGACGACATCTGGTGTGTCAGACTGCCTGTCACGGGTGGGCTGCATTATATCCATCTGCTGATCGACGGGACATTGTGGTTAAGTCCTTACCTGCCCATCGGTTACGGCTATTCGAGGCCCTGCAATACGATCGCCCTGCCGGAAGAAAGCGGGAGCTTTTACGGGCTGCGGGATGTGCCCCATGGGAAGCTGATCAGAGATTATTTTTATGCCTCTGTCACGGGGAGATGGGAGAGCTGCATGATTTATACGCCGCCCTGCTACGAGGAGGCGCCGGAAGAAATTTTCCCGGTGCTCTATCTGCAGCATGGGCACGGTGAGAATGAGTGCGGCTGGTCTGCGGCAGGCAGGGTTCCGTTTATCCTGGACAATCTGATTGCGGCAGGGAAATGCACCCCGTTTGCCGTGGTAATGAACAACGGCATGGTGCAGAAAAAGGCGGGGGATAACAGGATCGTCGATTTCACGCTGTTTGACAGGTATCTGACGGAGGATATCATTCCTTTTGCGGAGAGGCGTTACCGCGTCGGGAGAAGTAAGGAGAAGCGGGCCATGGCAGGGCTTTCCATGGGTTCGCTGCAGACCAGTATGGCAGGATTCAGACATCCGGAACTGTTTTCCGCGCTGGGGATCTTCAGCGGTTTCCTGTACGACTGGATCCAGGGTTCCGAGATCGACATGGTGGAAAGAGGCGCCGGGGATAACAGCCATCTGGCCTTTCTGGAGGATCGGGAGAAGGTGGCGAAATCCTTTCGCATATTTTTCCGTGCCATAGGGGATAAAGATCCGTTTTTGGAGTATTTTAAGGAGGATGATGTGCGGTGTGAAAAGAGCGGCATCAGGCAGGAGCGCCGTATTTATGAGGGGATTCACGACTGGAATGTATGGCGGCAGTGTATCCGCGATTTTGCACAGCTGATCTTCCGGCCCTGAGAGGACAGGGAGATGGCGATACCTCTGTTTATCGGCTGAAAACGCACCGCATCCTGTGACCAGAGAACCGGCAGGATTATGCGGGAACTGTTATGAGGAGAAAAGTTTATGTCCGAACTGTATGAAGAGGAACAATTTATTTATAATCAGGTTCCCGTGCGCGTGTTTCACCATGAGTTTCACGGCGCGGATATCTACACGCCGCTGCACTGGCACAGGAATATAGAATTCAATCTGGTAACGGGGGGGCGGATCTGCATGATTGTCGACGGCAATGCGCAGGAGATGTATCCCGGCAGCTGGTGTATAGCGAACAGCAGTGAACTTCACTCCAATCACTGGATCGACATAGAGGATCATTTTGAGGGAATCGCCGTGCAGATCTCAAAATCTTTTATGGATCACTGGGTAGGGCAAAACGTCCGTTTTGTATATCCTGCAGATCCGCGCGCTGCAAGGGAGATCGGGAACGCGCTCCTTACCTTCGGCGAATATTACAGCGCAAAAACCACCAATAATCTGGAAAAGATGGAATATGTTTTCCGCTTCCTGATCCTGCTGCAGAAGTACTGTGTAGAAGAAAAGGAAGCAAACGGGAAAAGTCAGAAAAGTGTCAATAGTGTGAAGAGCATTATCCGCTATATTGATGAGCATTACCAGGAATCTCTGAATCTTGCCGGGATCTCCGAAAAGTTTCATTATACGTCCGCCCATTTTTCCCGGATGTTCAAAGATCACATGGGATATAATTTTTATGCCTATATTCAGAATGTACGTCTGATGCACTGTGTGGAAGAGATGAAGGCGGATCCGGATGTACGCCTGCTTGACTGCGCTGTGAACAACGGATTTCCCAATGTAAAAAGCTTTATAGAGACTTTTAAAAAATCGTTCGGCTGTACCCCTTCGGAGTGGATAAAGAAGGAGAGAACGAGGAAGTCCTGTTTGTGACGCCGCAGAACAGATGAGAAAATGATAAAAATCGACAAGGACAAAGATAAATAAGGGGAAGAAAAGGCGAAGCAGAGTCTGTATCCTTTATATTATTGAAACAATTCAACCTATTTTATGCAACAGGAGGGTAACTATGAAAAAACGGTTATTAAGCGTATTACTGGCAGGAACCATGACAATGGGACTGCTTGCCGGCTGCGGAAACAGCGCAGGATCGGACAGCGAAGCGGGAGAAAACGGCAGTGCAGCGGAAGAAAACGGAGCACAGGAGAGTGACGCAGGCGCCGGGGAGGCGGTGGAGATCTCCTTCTACACAACAGAGACAGGAAAGGACGATTACTTTCAGGATCTGATCAGTGACTTTGAGAGCAAAAATGAGGGGATAACAGTGGAGTATATTGCGGCGGGTGAAGACCAGCTCCAGGCGTGGATGGCATTATATTCCAGCAACGAAGGCCCCACAGTCTCCCTGATGGATCCGATTAATATTTATGAGAATCAGGAGAGAATGCTGGAGCTGACCGGACAGCCTCTGCTTGACAATATCAAGGAGGAGTCACTCAGCACGCTGACTTTCGACGGAAAGGTTTACGGGGCGCCGATGTCTGCCGCAGGCGTTGGCATTCTCTACAACAAAGCGGTCTGCGATGCGGCGGTAGGCGGAGACTTTGATCCGCGGGCGATCAAAACCCGTTCCGATCTGAGAGATCTGTTGGAAAAGATTGAGGCGACCGGCGCAGCGGGAAGCTGTCTGACCGGGGTGAACTGGTCTCTTGGTTCTCACTACCTGTGTCAGTTTTACGGTGCGGCCAACGGTACCACACAGGACAGGGTGGCCTATGTAAACAGCATCATTGCCGGCGAGTCAAAGAACATTGACAGCGAAATATTTAACGGATATATGGATACGCTGGATCTGCTGGCGGAATACAACATCAATAAAGCGGATCCGTTGGTGGGAGACGTGAATCTGGACGCTGCGGCACTGGCAGCGGGGGACTGCGGCACATGGTTTATGGGAGACTGGGCATGGACCTATCTGGCGGCGTTAGTGGAGGAGGACGCAGAGTTCGGCCTGCTGCCGATTCCCTACAGCGATGACGAGAACGATATTATCAATCAGAGCATTCCCACTTCCTATGCTAAGGGCTACTGCATCGACAAGAGCCAGAACACGGAAGCACAGCAGCAGGCAGGGTTAAAATTTATTGAATACATCACATCGGATGAGTATGCGGAAGAACAGACAGCCATCGTCTGCGGACAGGCTCTTCCCTTCAAGAACTTTACAGCCAGCGATAAATTAAGCCCGTTAGGACAGTCTACGGCGAACTATATGGCGCAGGGGCTGGCCTGGGACTTCTATGGAACACCGAATCTCTGCCCCTCTGATATCTGGTATGAGTGCGGCGCTTACATGTGTGAATATGTGGCGGGTGCAAGTGACAGAGAGACACTGGCTTCCAAGATCGATGAGTACTGGAGCAAGCAGGAAGCAAGATAGGCAAACGGCAGGGTAAAAGCCTGGCCGGATGGCAGAACTGCTGTGTGACAGAAAATGCCGGGTATGGGGAGATGGGATAATGTCTCCCCATATTGCAGTTATATGCGCAGACACGCGCAGGGAAACATACAGCAAAGGGGTGCCAGGCCGCCCATCGGGCGGAGAAAAATCTTTTCCGCCGGGTGAAAAAGCAAGGAGTACATTATGAACAGGAAATCATCAAAAAGAATAAAAAATATTCTGCAGTTTATGGGGTTTGGCCTTCCGGCCACCTTCATCTGGATCACGGTGGTGATCATCCCTTTTATTTACGGTATCTGGATCACCTTTACGGACTGGAACGGACTGGCTATGGAGATTCATTATGTGGGGGTTGATAATTATCGGTCGGTATTCAGTGATGCCACCTTTGTCACAGCGTTTTTAAAGACTGTGATCTATGCGGTGTTCACGGTGGCGGCCAGCAATATCATAGGATTTCTGCTGGCTCTGGCGGTGACAGGCGGCATAAAGGGACAGGGACTTTTCCGGGCAGGATTTTTTACGCCCAATATCATCGGCGGCATTATTCTGGGTTACATCTGGAATTTTATCTTTTCCTATGCGCTGACAGGATTCGGGAAAGCCATCGGCGTGGAATGGATGTCCACCTCTTTTCTCACCCATCCCACCAGAGCGCTCATTGCGTTAATTATCGTGAGTTCCTGGCAGATGAGCGGATATCTGATGGTGATTTATATAGCGGGACTTACCAATGTGCCAGGAGAGCTGATCGAGGCTGCGAAGGTGGACGGCGCCACCGGGTGGCAGGCTGTGCAGAAGGTGAAGATCCCCTGCATTAAAAATACCATCGCGATCTGCGTCTTTTTATCCATCTCGAGAACCTTTATGTCCTTTGACATGAACCTGTCGCTGACGGCGGGCGGACCGTATAAGTCCACGGAGCTGATCGCCTACAAGATCTACCAGACGGCCTTTACCAGCATGGAATTCGGAAAAGGACAGGCCCAGGCGATCGTACTGTTTGTGATCGTGGCGGTGATATCTCTGCTGCAGGTGTACTTTACAAGAAGGGGGGCTGAGAACTGATGAGCAGGGCAAAAATGAAAAAAATAATCGTATTTATTGTGACGCTTGTTGTGTTGATTATCTTTATGGTTCCCTTCTTTGTGTTGGTGATCAACACCTTAAAGACCACGCAGGAATTTATCAAAACCCCATTTGCGCTGCCAAAGAGCCTTAATTTTGAAAATTTTACGCTGGCCGTCAGGCGGATGAATTTCTGGCGGGCGCTTAGAAATACAGCCCTCATAACGGTGGGGACGGTAGTGCTCAACACATTGGTGTCCTCCATGACGGGATATCTGTTTGCCAGAAAAAAGTGGAAGATCAACAAAGTGATCTTTATGGCGTTTCTGGCATCCATGGTGGCGCCCTTTCAGGTATATATGATCCCGCTTGTAAAGATCTATGCGGGATGGTTCGGGCTGTCCAATTCCTTGCCTATTGTGGCCTATATCGGCATCGGGTTAAATATTCCCTTCGCGGTATTTCTGTACAACGGGTTTATCGAAGGGATCCCGAGAGAACTGGATGAGGCGGCACTGATCGACGGCTGCAGTTTTACAGGCACATTTTTCAAAATTATACTGCCATTATTAAAATCCATCATTATCACGGTGACGGTGTTTGTGGCCATGGGAATCTGGAACGACTACCTGATGTCAAGCCTGTTTCTGACAAAGCAGGAGACAAAGACGCTGGCGATCGCGATCAAAACGTTCCTGACCAATCACTCCGCGGAGTATGCGCCTATGATGGCGGGATTGCTGCTCAGTATTATTCCGGTCCTGATCTTCTATCTGATCGGACAGAAATATATTATAGAAGGCGTAGTGGCGGGCAGTGTGAAGGGATGATAAAATAGAAAAACAGAACATAAGGAGAGAGTGGAAAAATGGCATTATCACAGGTGAATTTTTTATCGGAAGCGTTATCGAGGATCGTGACATTTCATATTTATCTGCCGAACGATACGGCCCAGGAATTTAAAGAAAACAATCCGCATTATGAGAGACCGGTGAAAACCCTGTATCTTCTGCACGGATTTTCGGGAAATACGATGGACTGGATTATGGGGAGCGACGCGATGGAGATTTCCAGAAAATACAATATTGCCATCGTTATGCCCTCCGGCGAAAACAGTTTTTATCTGGACAGAAAGGGAACCGGGAACGCTTACGAAACCTTTGTGGCAAAAGAACTGCCGGATTACATTGAAAAAACCTATCATCTGCCCCGGGAGCGGGAAAACGTCATGATCGGCGGGCTGTCCATGGGCGGATTCGGGGCGCTGCGGCTGGGCCTTAAGTACAACAGGACATACAGTGCGGCGTTCGGACTTTCGGCGGCGCTGATTATAAACGATATTGCTTCCTGTACGAAGGAAGAACTTGCCCTGGGCGTCAATGCTATGGCGGATTATGATTATTACCGGATCGTTTTCGGGGATCTCGGCAAAGTGAGAGACTGTGATATCAACCCGGAGTATATTGTGAAGGAACATCTGAAAAACGGGGAGATTCTGCCGCGGATTTTTATGGCCTGCGGGACGGAAGATTTTCTGATCAGAGAGAACCGCGAGTTCAGGGATTTTTTAAAGGAAAACAAAGCGGATATCACATATTACGAGAGCCCCGGCGTGCACGAGTGGTCGTTCTGGAATGAGTATCTGGAGCCGGCGGTGCGGTGGGCGATCGGTGAAAAGCCGCAGGGCTGAGCTGCTGCGGCGATTGCTGTATGACGGGCAGGGGAAAACTTTCCCCTGCTCGTTCCATTTTTGCGTTTTTCGGTTGTATTTCCGCAACTTTCATTTTGAGCGGTAAACGATAAGCCGATGGAGGGCGACAGTTTATGGATGGCGGAGTTGGCGGTGGTCATGCCCCTGCTCGGTTCCCCATCGTTACTACAACCTCGTAAGATTCTTTTCCGGACACATAGGGAATGATGCAGCCGTCAATGGTGCTGCCATCCACGAGAATGCTCTTTACCCCCTTTTCCACATGGTCCGGGTTTACGACCCTGATGTGGTAGGTGCCTTCCCGGAACTTCCTGGTGATCTCAAAATCGCCGAAGTCTTCAGGCACACAGGGATCAATACTTAAACCGGTGTGGGTGGGATATAAGCCCAGAATGTACTGGGAGATGTTGAGGAAGGTCCATGCCGCGGTGCCGGTGAGCCAGCTGTTTTTCGCCTCGCCGAAGTTTACCGCATCCCTTCCTGCCACCATCTGGGAGTAGGCATAGGGCTCCGTCCGATGGATCTCGCTGATCTCTTCCAGGTAGGCGGGGCAGGTCTTTTTGTAGATCTCAAAGGCCCGGCCGCCCCGTCCGATCACCGTTTCCGCGATGGACACCCAGGGGTTATTATGGCAGAAGATGCCGGCGTTCTCCTTGTATCCCGGCGGGTAGGAGGTGATTTCGCCCAGTTCCAGATGGTATCTGGTGTAGGCGGGCTGTAAGATCATCACTCCATATTTTGTCTCCAGTTTTTCCTTTACGGAGTCAAGCGCTTTTTCGGCAAGCCCTTCTTCCACGCCGATGCCGGCGAGTACGCAGAAGCCCTGGGGCTCGATGAAGATCTGTCCTTCCTCGCACTCCGCGGAACCTATTTTCTGACCGTATGCGTCGTAGGCGCGTAAGAACCACTGTCCGTCCCAGCCGTCCTTTAAAACCGCATCGTACATCGCCTTCACTTCGAGGCGCGCTCTGTCCGCCTCCGGCTGATCGCCGGTCAGTTCGCACAGTTTCGCATATTCTTCCCCGTATTTGACAAACATCCCTGCGATAAAGATGGATTCCGCCACCGGCCCTTCGTCCGGCCCGAAGGTCTGGAAGGATTCGCCGGGGTGCTCGGAAAAGCAGTTTAAATTCAGACAGTCGTTCCAGTCCGCCCGCCCGATCAACGGAAGCAGGTGAGGGCCTTTGTGCGTCACGGTGTAGTCGAAGGAGCGTTTTAAATGTTCCATCAGGGGTACACTGGTGGTTTCGTCACAGTCAAAGGGAACCGGCGCATCAAGGATCGAGAGATCTCCGGTCTCTCGGATATAGGCGCTGGTACCGGCGATGAGCCATAAAGGATCATCGTTAAAGCCGCTGCCGATATCGGAGTTGCCCTTTTTGGTCAGAGGCTGATACTGGTGGTAGGCGCTGCCGTCGGGAAACTGGGTGGAGGCGATATCCAGGATCCTTTCCCTGGCCCGGTCCGGGATCAGATGGACGAAACCCAGCAGATCCTGACAGGAATCTCTGAAGCCCATGCCTCTGCCGATCCCGGATTCATAGTAGGAGGCGGAGCGGGACATATTGAAGGTCACCATGCACTGATATTGATGCCAGATGTTGACCATGCGGTCCACCTTTTCGTTGGAGGATCTCAGGGTAAATCTGGAAAGAAGATCGTTCCAGTATGTATTCAGTGCGGCAAAGGCCCGCTCCACACCCTCGTCCGTCCGGTACTTTGCAAGTAACGCCCGGGCAGGCGCCTTGTTGATGACGCCGGGGCTTTCCCACTTGTTGTCCTCAGCCACTTCAATATAACCCAGCACAAAAACGAAGGATCTGGTTTCGCCGGGGGCAAGGGTGATATTGATTTGATGGGAGGCGATGGGGGACCAGCCGCTTGCAACGGAATTGGTGCAGGAGCCGTTTTCCACCGCTTCCGGGAGATCGTTTCCGTGGTAAGCGCCGAGAAAAGAATCCCTGTCCGTGTCGAAACCGTCTGTTTCGGTGTTGACGGCATAGACTGCATAGTGATTGCGCCGCTCCCTGTATTCCGTTTTGTGAAAGATTGCGGAACCGTCGATCTCCACCTCGCCGGTGCTTAAGTTGCGCTGAAAGTTTTTCATATCGTCGTCGGCGTTCCACAGGCACCACTCCACATAGGAAAAAAGGGAGAGCGTCCTTATGGAAGCCGATTCGTTGGTGATTTTCAGCTGACTGATCTCGCAGGCGTCATCCGCAGGGACAAAGGTGAGCACGGAGGCTTTCACGTTATTTTTGGAGGCGCTAAAACGGCTGTATCCTATGCCGTGCCGGCATTCATAGGAATCGAGAGGCGTCTTTGTGGGCTGCCAGCCCGGATTCCAGATGGTATCGCCTTCCTTTATATAGAAATATTTGCCGTTGGTATCCGCAGGGATGTTGTTGTAACGGTAACGTGTGAGCCGTAACAGCCTGGCATCCTTATAAAAGGAATAGCCGCCGCAGGTGTTGGAGATCAGGCTGAAAAAGTCCCGGCTCCCCAGGTAGTTGATCCAGGGCAGAGGCGTTTTCGGGGTGGTGATCACATATTCGCGGTTTATGTCATCGAAATAACCGTAGCGCATATCGTATCCTCCTTTTCTTAAACGTTTAAGTAATCTGTATAATAGGATTATACATAAAACAGGGGAGAATTACAATAGAAAAATGTGCGTTAAATTAAGAAATGGTTGTAAAAAGGGAAATAATATTATAAAATTGAGAAAGAAAACGATTAAGTAGACGGCTGAGCGGACAGGGGACGGTTATGGTATCGATGAAAGATATTTCGGCGCACTGCGGCGTGTCTGTAGCGACAGTGAGCAAGGCGTTAAATGACCACAAAGACATCGGAGAAAAGACAAAGAAACGCATCAGGCAGGCGGCAAAGGAGCTGGGATATTCCCCCAACGCCGCGGCGAAATCACTTAAGACCAACAGGACTTACAATCTGGGAGTGCTCTTTGCGGACGAAGCCATGAGCGGGCTCACCCACGATTATTTTGCCCATGTGCTGGACAGTTTTAAAAATGCGGTGGAGGAGAAAGGATACGATATCACCTTCATCAACTGCTGCAGAAAGCGGGCGGTGAGAATGTCCTATCTGGAACACAGCAGGTACCGCCGCTTTGACGGCGTGGTGATCGCCTGTGTCGACTTTTTTGATCCGGAGGTGGAGGAGTTAGTCAGAAGCGAGATACCGGTGGTAACCATCGACCATCTTTTTCACAACCGCTGCGCTGTCATGTCGGATAACGTTAAGGGGATGAGAGATCTGGTTCATCATGTATATGATCTGGGGCACCGGAAGATCGCCTACATACACGGCGCCGATTCGGCGGTCACCAGGAGCAGGCTTTCGTCCTTCTACTGTACCTGCGAGGAGCTGGGGATTGAGGTTCCTGCAGCGTATGTGCGGGAGGCGCCCTACCGGGATACCAGAGGAACCTATGAGGAGACGGGAAAACTTCTGGATCTGAAAAACCCGCCCACCTGCATATTGTGCCCGGACGATTTTGCCTGTCTGGGGGGAATCAATGCCATCTATGCAAGGGGAATGCGGATCCCCGAGGATATCTCCATTGCAGGGTATGACGGGACAAGGATCTCAAGACATTTCGAGCCCCGGCTGACGACCTTAAAACAGGATACGGGACGGCTGGGAAGCCTGGCGGCCGAGAAGCTGATTAAACTGATCGAAAAACCGAAGACCACCCTGATCGAGCAGATCGTGGTGCCGGGGGAAGTGTCGCCAGGGACTTCGGTAAGACAGATTTAGAATAATTTTTCTTTTTTTGAAAAAATAATATTGACAATATATCGGTTGACCGATATATTGATAAAAAAGGAGAAACTGATGATTGTCAATGAATTACTTGAAAAGGAAAAGATGTCAAGATATCGTCTGAGCAGGGAAAGCGGCGTGCCGATGACCACAATTACGGATATCTGCAGTGGAAAGGCTGAGCTTGATAAGTGCGCGGCCGGTACTTTGTATAAGATTGCAAAAGTATTTGGCGTGACAGTTGATGCATTGCTTGAGAATAATAAGGTGAAGACTGTGGATTACAGATGTTCTTTTGAAACATTTAAGAGCAATACCTGCCATCAGGTAAAAGACCTTGGAGATATTGATTTTATTATTGAAACGCTTGAAGCGGATGAAATCAGAAAACTGTATGACAGGCAGTGGTACCGTGAGGCATTGTATCTTCTGGCGATGGTTGATTATCTGTCCAGAGTGAACAGCCTGCCGGTCTGTACAAACTATAATGATATCCGCAGTCGGAAACTGGAGAAACCGTGCTATCCGGTCAGTGTGGTTATGGCCTATGCCGCTACCGGTGATGAAAGTATAAAAGTAAACGCTATGGCCAACGCGATACCCGAATTTTTGCGGTTCAATATCGTAGAGGGTGAGATACGCGATGTTTGCTGATTGCTGATAAACCGTTTACAAAAGATAATCTTGACAGTTATTTAAAAGAAATGGCGAAGGAATTCCGCAGAAGAAATGGGAGCAAAGTTTCGGCTGAGTATCTTGTTGCGATGAAACTGATGGCGGGAAGACAGTATAAAAATGATTTCTCAGATATTGCAGGGATATTGATGGAACAGGAAGAACAGGATAATGCGTTTACACTGGATCAAATAAAGAAAGCTGTTGCAGACTTATATGATTCTTATGACAGCCTTCCGGAAAATTCCCGTTTGTTTATTGAATCCATTTATGAGAAAGACAGTCTGGAAGGACTTTATAAATTATGCAGGCAACATGAACAGGAGAACAGAGATGTGCTTCTGGCCTTTCAGGATGATTACCCGGGGATACTGAACGGGAATAATCTTGAAGAGGTATTAAAGATGGCAAAAGAGAAAAAAGGGAAGCCTGATTTTTCGAAATAAATGTTTCAGGATTACGACGGATGAAAGAGCATGGAATCCCGTGGTCAGAAGGAGATTTGAAAATGAGCGGCATATCGGAACTGTTCTTTACATTCGCAAAGATCGGCTTATTCACATTCGGCGGCGGGTACGCCATGATCTCCGTCATTGAAAACGAGTGCGTCGATAAGAAAAAATGGATCACCCACGACGAAATGATGGATATTACCGTAATAGCGGAATCCACGCCGGGGCCGATCGCGATCAACTGCGCCACCTTTGTGGGATATAAGATGGCGGGCTTTGCGGGGGCTGTTTTTGCCACCCTCGGCGTGGTGGCGCCGTCCTTTGCGATTATTTATCTGATCTCTATTTTTCTGGACAATTTTCTGGAAATTGCTCTGGTGGCGGATGCCTTTCAGGGGATAAAGGCTGCCGTGGGCATCCTGATCCTCAATGCGGCGGTCAATATGATGAAAAAGATGAAGAAAACGGCGTGGACGGGGACAGTGATGTTGTGTTCTCTGGCCTGTATGCTGCTTATCAATATTTTTTCCTGGAATTTTTCATCGATCAGTCTGATGGTGATCGCTGCGGCGGCGAGCCTGATCTGTTTTACCGCACAGGATCTGCGGAGTAAGGAGAGCGGGAAAAAATGAGATACCTGGAGTTGTTTTTTGCTTTTCTGAAAGTGGGGTGTTTTGCGTTTGGGGGCGCTTACGGGGCGATCCCGCTCATTCGGGATGTGGTGCTTGTCCACGGGTGGCTGAATGAGGAGACGCTGACTTATATGATAGCGGTGAGTGAGAGCACGCCCGGTCCGATCATGGTGAATCTGGCCACTTATGTGGGCAGCACGCAGGCCGGATTTTTTGGGGCGGCTGCCGCCACTCTGGGCGTCATACTGCCCTCGTTTGTTATCATCCTGTTTATCACGGCGGCTTTAAATCGAACGCTGAAAAACAGATATGTTCAGGCGATACTGCGAGGGGTGAAACCCTGTGTGATCGGGATTATTTTAGCAACGGGGATATGGATGATTGTAGAAAACTGTCTGATCGGAGCTGATGGGGCGGGGGTTGACCGGAAGGCGGCCGGCATCACATTGTTTCTGATTGTTGTTTCAGCCGGTTATAAGAGGATCTTCAAAAAGAAGTTATCTCCGGTGATGCTGATTGTAATTGCGGCGGCAGCGGGAGTGATCGTGTATGGAGGGTAAAGATATTTCATCGTGGTGCAGCCTTTTGCGGATGGGATGTTTCGGTATCTGTCCAATTCTACCCGGAAAAAAGAGATGGAGATGCTGGAGGCGGGGGGGATGATTGACAGCGTGCGAAAGAAAAAACTTATTTCTGTGGTCGTTATAATGTTGTGTATGATTCTGCTCTGCGCCTGTGAGCACAGAGGGAAAGAAATAGAAATGGCATCAGGGGACAAAGGAAATGCAGAAAGCACGGAAAGCGCAGAGGGAGAGCCAAACGCGGAAAAACAGGAAGAAAAAGGTTACGATCTCCCGGTAGGTCCGCAGGAGAGAAAAGAGGCCGAAGAAAACTGCAAAAAAATGATGAATCTGGTTCGCGAGATCTATGAACAGGCCGACAAAGGCAGTTCTCTGAACGCCGTGCTCTCCGACAAGGCGTTGTCCGCGATGCGGGATAAGTTGAAGGAGAGTGGCGTTCCGGTAACCGCCCCAGGGCTTTACGCCAATATGGAAAATTTCGAGAGTGTGGACAATTTTCTTCAGGAGTGCGTCGAGGGGAGAAGCGGCTCGGCGGTCGTCTACGAGATCCGCACAGACGGCGGTATCGGGCGAAAGAAATTCCTGTTTGACGGGACAGGTCTGTTTGTGCTGAACGCTTCTGCGGCGTGGAATGATAAAAATGAGCCGGAGACAGCCTACGTTTCTCATATGAGAGTGGAAGAATGGGATTATACGGAAAAGGGCTTTCTCTGCTATAGACTGTGCGTGCCCGGGCCGCCGGAGGTGACGGAGATCGTGGATGGGAGCTGTCTGCTCAGAGTAAAGCCGATCACGGCGGAAAAATTGCGGGAATATGCGGTGTTTGACGAAGAAAACGATACCTACGCCTGGGAAGGGCTAATCTATTCCGGCCATATCCGGACTTATTCATTCACCGTTTTCGGATCGGTGTTTCGGGTGACGTTTGACAGCCATTCCTCATAGCTTTCCGTCTTGTCAAAGAGCTCGCTTCCGTAGATGATCTCTTCGCCGTGCTGAAAGTGCTCTCTGCGGTATGATAACGCCTGTTCTTTTAATTCCGGAGCGGGACGTACCAAAATGATATGATTTTCCATATAAATCTCCATTCCGCCGCCCTTCAATTGGCGGCACAAATAATAATGAAAGTCTACTCTTTCTCAGGCAGTAAAAGCCTCTTGATTTCCCTTGTGATCTGAGCAGGAATGCGTCGGCTGATGCCCGCAAGTACTTCATCTCTCTGCTTATCAGAAAAAGCGTTGACAATTTCCAGAAAGATCTGTTCGGTACTTTCGTAATGGCGGTACAATCCCCCGCGGCTTAAGCCTGTCAGCTCGCAGATATCCTTCATAGTGACTTCCTTAAATCCTTTTTGGGCAAACAACTGATATGCTTTTTCGCGGATATCCTGCTTTGTCCTGTCTCCTCTTGAGCTCATAGTTGTCACCTCCTCTCTGATTTTTTTGCGACATTTGTGTCTCTTTCTGTTATGCGTCAAGCGTGTCGCTTTGTCAACCGTTTTTTACCTGATTACTCGCAGAGGAAGTAAGAACATTATTTGGCCCCAAAATGCAGATAAGTTACATTTATTCGATCGAAAAACGCAAAAGTGGATAGACGATATATGCTGAATATGTTATATTTCAGAAAAGCCTGTCATGTGTAGAGTATTCCATTATATGTTCTTTTCAGATTGAGAGAGGATATTATGCCGTTATCTATCGTCCGTCAGGACATTACAAAAATGAAGACTGACGCTATCGTCAACGCGGCCAACACCGCCCTGCAGAGGGGAGGCGGAGTCTGCGGCGCGATCTTTGAGGCAGCCGGGGAAAGGAAACTGCAGGAAGCCTGCGATAAGCTTTCGTCGATCAGCACAGGCGAGGCGGTGATAACGCCCGGGTTTGGGCTGGCCGCAAAGTATATTATTCATGCCGCCGGGCCGGTTTACAGCCGTTTCCATAAGGCGCAGAGCAGAAAGCTTCTGCGGTCGGCCTATATGGAATCCCTGAAACTGGCGGAGGAAAAGGGCTGTGAGAGCATTGCCTTTCCGCTGATTTCCAGCGGGATCTACGGCTATCCGAAGAGGGAAGCCCTGGAGGTGGCGAGACTGGCTATAGAGGAGTACCTGACAGATCACGATATGCAGGTGTATCTTGTGGTCTTTGACCGGGCGTCTTTTGTGGTCGGCGAGGCTCTTCTGGGGAAAGTAAAGAGCTATCTGGATGAGAATTATGTGGACGAATGCGGGCGCAGAGAGAGAAAGATTCTTTCTGTGGAAGAGCGTGGGATGGCGCTGCGGGAGGAGGAACCTGAGTTTTTGGAGGCTGCGCCTACGCCCATGTCTGCGCCCGGGAGGTCTGTAGCTGCGCCTGGGGAGTCGAGAGATTTGCCTGAACAGTCGGCTCTTGTGTCCGGGCAGCGTGTACCTTTGCCTGCACAGCCCGCGCCGGCATCCTGCAGAGCCATGCCGATGGCGGTTCCGAAAGAGATTACCGGAAAACAGGGTCTCGACGATCTGATTAAAAACCTTGACGAACCCTTTTCGGACGCTCTTTTGCGGCTGATCGATGCAAAAGGCAGAACGGATGTGGAGGTCTACAAGAGAGCCAATCTGGACCGAAAACTGTTTTCGAAGATCCGGACAGGGAAGGGCTACACGCCAAAGAAACCGACGATCCTGGCGCTTGCCATCTCGTTAGAGCTGACGCTTCCCGAGACGGATAAACTGTTGGAGCGGGCTGGGTATGCGCTCTCCCACGCCAGCAAATTTGATGTGATCGTGGAGTATTTTATTATCCACAGGCAGTACAATATTTTTGAGATCAACGAAGTGCTGTTCCAGTATGACCAGCCGTTACTGGGCGCGTGAAGTTATGATTCCTGCGGCAATGAGCCGGGCAGCTGTGGTTTTCTATCCTATAAAATGTCGCTTTGCAGGCGACACCGTGCTCTTATTTTTCTGATAAGATGTGATCATCAGAAAAAAGGAGGGCATTTTTCATGAAAAAAGGTTTGACAGAGCTGGTGTTTATTTTAGACAGGAGCGGTTCCATGAGTGGGCTGGAAAAAGATACCATAGGCGGATTTAATTCCATGTTACAGAAACAGCGGGAGATTGACGGCGAGTGCCGGATCACGACGGTGCTGTTTGACAATCGCTATGAACTGCTGCACGACCGTATCGACATCAGAGCGGTGGCGCCCATGACGGAAAAGGAGTACTGTGTGGGCGGCTGCACGGCGTTAATCGACGCCATCGGCAGAACGATCCACAAGCTTGTGAGCGTTCAGAAGAGCACAGCGGAGGAGTACCGGGCGGAGAAAGTGATGTTTGTGATCATTACGGATGGGGAGGAGAATGCCAGCAGAGAGTATTCTCTGAAACAGGTGAAAAAGATGATCGAGCACGAAAGGGAAGCCTATGGCTGGGAGTTTGTGTTTCTTGGGGCGAATATTGACGCGGTCCGGACTGCCGGACAGTTTGGCATAAATTCGGACCGGGCGGCGGATTATCTGCCGGATGCCGCCGGGACGGCTCTGAATTTTGCGGTGATGGCGGAAGCGGTGGCGCAGTACCGGGAGGAAAACTGTATCTCTGCAAGGCATTTTGACAGGATCCGCAGGGATGTGAAGAGCCGGGGCGGAAAAGCAAATATCAATCGTTGAGCCGAAAAGGGAAATTACTAAATCACAAAAAAGTAAAAAACCTCTTGACATATTATCAAAATGATATTATCATAAAAACAACAGGAGATAGAATCATTTTGACAATAACAAAAGGAGGGAACTTTCATGAGTATGAAGTACAAAAAATTTGAGCCCACGGAATATGTGATCAGAGTAAAAAACGGGGAGATCATACAGGAGGGACCGGGACTGTCCTTTTTCTACAGCACGCGGACGACCAGCATGATGGTTCTGCCGACGACCGCTTCCGATACGGGTTTTGCCTTCGACCAGATCATCACTTCCGATTTCCAGAGCGTCAGCGTTCAGGGAGATATTTCCTATATTATAACGGATTACCGGAAAGCGGCGCAGATGGTGGACTTTTCTTATAAGAGCACCAGAAAGGAAAACGAGGCGCTGCTTGTGGAAGCAAAACAGAAGATGGCGAAGAGGATCTTAAATCTGGCGAAGGTCTATGTGACGAAGTTTATCAGCACCAAAAACGTCCGCACTGCCATCGTTTCCGGGGATGCGTTAGCCGCAGATCTGAGAGAGCATATGAAAAAGGATGAGACTATGCGGGAGTTTGGGCTGGAATTGGTTTCGGTATCGATCCTCGGCATTCTGGCAAAGCCGGATACGCAGAGAGCGCTGGAGGCCGCAGCCAGAGAGGAGATTTTAAAGCAGCAGGACGATGCGATCTACAAGCGGAGAAACGCCGCCATCGAACAGGAGCGGACCGTGAAGGAGAACGAATTGAACACGGAGATCAAGATCGCGGAGAAGAATAAGGAAAAGCGGGAGAAGGAGATGGAGACAAAGCGTCTGGTGCAGGAAAAGCAGGCGGAACTGGATGCCCGGAAAATGGAGAACGATATCAGACTGGAGGAGGAGAACCGCAAGCTTGTGGAGCTGCAGACGGAGAATGAGCGGAAAAAGTCCGACGCCAGGGCCTATGATTCGGAAGTCCTCTTAAGGACCTTCGCCGGAATCGATACGGAGATCGTCAAGGCGCTTGCGGTCAGCGGGATGGACAGCAGGGCGCTGATCGCCAAAGCGTTCGCGGAAATCGGGGATAAGGCGGATAAGATCGGCGTTCTGAACGTATCGCCGGATCTGTTGGAGAGTCTGACAAATCGCTGAGAAAGGACGGGGGATCATGGAAAGGGAAATGAACAAGATCGTGATCGTAAAGAGAAAGACAAGGCTGCAGGAGCTGGTTTGTCAATACAATACGGTGGAGCAGGCGAAATTTTATATCGAGCATATGGGCGTGGACTTTTCGGATTACATTGTGGAGGACAGAAACTATCAGGCGGCGCTCAAGCAGGTTACGGATATTGCGGAGCGCTTTGCCAGAGTGCAGGTCATCGAGCGGGAGTTTGTCCCCAATATGCTATTCGGCGGGCGGGATATTGTGATTGCGGTGGGGCAGGACGGATTGGTGGCAAACGTCATGAAATATCTGGACGGTCAGCCTCTGGTGGGCGTAAATCCGGATACGAACCGATGGGACGGCGTGCTGCTTGCCTATGAAGCCGGGCAGCTGTCCGGGCTTTTGCCCAGGATCATCGCTGGAAAGTACCATGCAAAGGAAATCACCATGGCGCAGGCTCTCACAAGGGACGGGCAGAAAATGCTGGCGGTCAACGATCTTTTTATCGGCTGTCAGACTCATACTTCCGCCCGGTATGAAGTGACATGGAACGGCAAAAATGAGAACCAGTCATCCAGCGGGATCATCATTTCCACAGGATTGGGAGCCACCGGCTGGTATAAGTCCGTTATGGCACAGGCAAACCGAATGGCCGCGATCTTCCACTGCGGACAGATCAGGCAGGAGCCTCTGTCCTGGGAGGCGGACAGTCTGACCTTTGTGGTGCGGGAGGCTTACCCCAGCAGAGCCACCCAGGCGGATCTCATCTACGGAAAAATAGATAGAGGCGACGATTTCCGCGTCGTCTCCAAAATGCCGGCGAGAGGCGTCGTATTTTCGGACGGAATTGAGGAAGACGCCATAACGTTCAACTCCGGCACGGAAATTACCGTTCAGATAGCTGACAAAAAGGGGTGTTTGGTGATATAATTCACGCAGGCAATGAGCAGTGCGGAATCGGGCTGCACTGCGGGGAGCAGGTGAAGAAGAACTGCAGTGCGGAAAAAGAAAGGGTAAACCAAACTATGCAATCATACACCATAAACGAAGCTGAAAAAGAATTTTTGAAAAATTATGACATCACACGGTATGACCGTCCTTCCGTCGCGGCGGATATCGCCATATTTTCCGTTATGGCAAGAGCGGGACTTACCGGCAGAGAGCAGGTACAGGATAAAGAAAACTACCGGAAAATGCCGGAACAGAAGCTAAAGATCCTTCTGATCAGGCGGGCATCCTATCCCTACAAAGACTGTTTTTCACTGCCCGGCGGATTTTGCCGGAAAAATGAGGATATCTATGAGACGGCGCGCAGAGAACTGTATGAGGAAACCTATGTGGAGAACGCCTATCTGAATCCCTGCGGTATTTTCGGCGAGGCAGGAAGAGATCCCAGGGGCTGGGTTATCTCCCATGCATTTCTTGCGCTGATAGACGGGGAACAGTGCCGTATAAAAGCCGGCAGCGACGCTTGGGAGGCGCGCTGGTTTGACGTTACGTTTTCGGGGGAAGAAATCAAAAAGGAAGTAAAAGAAGACGACGCGTTCCTTGAACATAAGTATGTTCTGACTCTGGAAAGCAGCGATATTTTTGCCACCAATCTGCCCGACCGCAGGGAGGGAGAGGCGATCGTTTTATCCGCGGTGATCAAAGAACAGAAAGAGTTTAAAAATTATCATGAAACCCTGCGATACGAAGTGCTGGAAAACGACGGTTTTGCTTTTGACCATGCAAAAATCATCACCTGTGCGCTGCTGTCTTTACGCCGTCAGGCACAGATGGGCGGACCGATCGTTTTTGACCTGATGTCTAAGCGGTTTACGCTTGCACAGCTTCAGAATGCATATGAAATTATTTTGGGAAGAAAACTTCTGACCGCAAATTTCAGAAGGAAAATGGCGGATTTTGTGGTGGAGACCGACGAGATGATAACGGGCGCGGGACACCGCCCGGCAAAATTGTTTCAGAGGAATATAGAGGCTTTTTACAGGTGAAAAAGGGGACAGAATAGTGAATATTATTTATATACACTTCAATATCACTCATATTCCCTTGTAATATTATTTAACCATTTCCCGCTCTTATAGTATCTGTATACCACCGGTATTTTCCAGAACTCATCCAGACAGAGGATAAAGTATACAGCTTTCGGCGGCAGGTGCAGTACAAACGCGCTGAAAAAGCCGAGAGGCACCGAAATCACCCACATGACGATGGTATCGCAGATCAGCCCGAACCGGGAGTTGCCGCCAGCGCGGAAGATCCCCGCGATGGTCAGGGTATTCATGGCCTGTCCGATCACATAGTAAGAGCTGACAAGCAGCATAAAATTCAGATAATCCTGGGCTCTGAGCGTTAAGTCAAACATCCCGATCACAGGTTTTCGGAGCAAAATAATGACCAAAGCAGTCAGAATACTGACAGCAAGTGTAGAGCGGCAGAGACTGGATGCGTCTTCCTTTGCCTTATCCATCCGCTGTTCTCCCAGAGATTTGCCCAGCAGCACCGTGCCTGCGCTGCCCAGTCCGAAGCAGACGACGCTGAGCAGATCCCTGATCGTTGTGGCGACGGAAGAAGCAGCCACCATATCGGAATTCATATGTCCCAGAATGATAGAATAGGTGGAAAAGGCAAAAGTCCAGATGCAGTCGTTTAATAAGGCCGGGATGGAATACTTTAGAAAATCCTGAAACAGCAGTCTGTGGCGGCCAAACATGACGGAGAGATCCGGTTTGAAGATCCGGCCTTTCAAAAAGTCAATCAGGCAGAGCGCAATCTCCACGGTGCGGGCGATCAGGGTGGCCAGGGCAACCCCGACGATGCCCAACTTCGGCGCGCCGAGCAGACCGAAAATAAACACCGCATTCAAAAACACATTGAGAAACAGCGCGGTGCAGCTGATCATTGTGCTCGTCTTTGCCCGCTCCACGCTCTTTAACACGCACAGATAGACCTGGGAAAATCCCGTCAGCAGATAGGAGATCCCAATGACTCTCAGATAGGAAGCGCCCATGCGGATCAGCTCCTCATCCGGCGTGAAAACGCGCATCAAAAGGGTCGGAAAAGAGAGCGCCGCAAGCGCCAGCAAAAAGGTGAAGGCCAGGGATATTTTCAGGGCGATGCCGAACACCGCCTGAATGGAGTCCAGATCCTTCTTTCCCCAGTACTGGGCGCAGAGCATCGTGGTTCCGGAGGCGATACCGAAGAAAAAGCCGCCCAGAATAAAGTGATACTGGTTGGCAAGGGAAACCGCAGACATGGAGGATTGCCCCACATAGTTGAGCATCAGCACATCGGCGGAGTTCACCATGTTTGTGATTAAGTTCTGGATCGTGATCGGAATCACCAGGGAAAGCAGGGACTTATAGAAAAGCCGCTTTTCCGGCGTCAGTTTCTTGTATGTATTCATAATGCTGACAGTATAGCAGATGGGGCGGTGTTTGTGAAGCGGGAAATCGAAAAAACAGGGAAATATTGGCACAGGCTTATAATATCGCAGGTTCTTTCTTTTTTGTCCCTGTCGTCCTTATCCTTCAAGCTCCTCCAGCAGTTCTTTTCTCTTGTCTGCCATTTTCTTATCCGCCAAGCCGTCCAGTATTTTGCTGACAAATGCTTTTGTGTCATTGTCTGCATTTGAAAGGCTCGCCCTGAACTTCTCAAAATGATTCCCCTTCAGCAAAATTTTAACGATCCCTTCACAGCCGCAATGGTATCCTTTTTCCGGAATATAATGTAATTGCTCCAGCAATATCCGTATTCCGTCAGGCTTTTGGCTGGAAGCTGCATAAACTGACGCTTCACATAAATATTCCATGGCCGTGGCTGTCCCCGGGTAACTGGGCACCTGCACTTCGTCGTCAAACAGAGCGAATACTTCCCTGAAAAGAGACAGATCTTTCATGCTCCAGACGGCTCCCTCGGCAACGCCGTAAATCTCAAAATCTTCCGAAAAATTTTTTCGCTCTTCCGCATAATCTTTTATTTCTTTTTCCTCAAATACACGCTGCAGAAAAGAGAGCTTCTCTTCGAAGGATCTGTCGGCGAATTCCCTTACTTTCGGACGTCTGTACCACACCTTTGCCTCCTTTGCGTCAGTCACCGTAAAAGCGCCGCAGCGTTCGCCGTAAAAGACGCGGTTCGCCCTGTCCCCGTACAGTTCTTTCCCGAGATAAGTCGGAGCAGTATTTTTTATCCGTACACAGTTTTTTCTGATCTCACGAACCATGCTTTTAAACAGGGCGGCTGAAAATTCCGTTTCCTGTTCCCTGCTGAGATACACATAAAACTCATGTGTCAGATCCTTATGTTTCGCCATACCCCTCAGTTGTACACCGTTTTTATATTCAGGAAGATCCATGCAGTATCTGACAATATCGTTCCTCTGCATCCTGCGCCGGTATACCTGAACGACCTCTGTCTTTGGTGTGATCAGACAGAGGGGCGCAATGCTGTGGGCGGCGGTAAAATCATCTGCAATCTCCTCGATGGTATCAAACGCCATCTGGGGTGGTCCTTCTTTGCAGACGGCCTGTTTCGCTTCCGTAACGCAGTATTTGATGGAAAATTCCTGCTCCACCGCTTTAAAAATATTGCACAGGTCCTGCTTTGAGGCAAAAAAATGAAGACAGCGCTGCATTGTTTTCTCCTTTGCGTTCCCGTCACCTGGAAGGGATTTTCTCTGAAAAATAAAGTACGGGCATATGATATATTATGGTAGAAAGAAGTATACCATTGTTCCTGACTGTCTGCTATAGGGATTTTTTTGAATGTCATGGTTCTGTTGCAAAAATCTGGTAAAAATATATTTTAGGTGCTGTCTATTTCGGACAGGGTGTGATACAATGGGGACAGGGGTGAAAGCCCACGAAACCCAAAAAGGAGGTAGGCATATGAAGATTATTATTACCGGGAAGAATCTCGAAGTATCGGAGGGGTTAAGGAATGCTGTAGAGGAAAAGATCGGTAAGCTGGAGAAGTACTTTGCTGAGGATACGACAGCGAAAGTGACGCTCAGTGTGGAGAGAGACAGACAGAAGATCGAGGTGACGATTCCTGTCAAGGGGAGTATTATCCGTTCTGAGCAGACAAGCAGCGATATGTACGTTTCCATCGACCTTGTGCAGGAGATCATCGAACGCCAGCTGAAAAAATATAAGAATAAACTGATCGACAAAAAGCAGAATGCGGCATCATTCAGCGACGCTTTTATCGAGAAAGTGGAGGACGACGAGGAGGAGGTAAAGATCGTCAGGACGAAACAGTTTGATATCAAGCCCATGTATCCGGAGGATGCCTGCGTCCAGATGGAACTTTTAGGGCATGATTTCTATGTGTTCTGCAATGCGGAGACGGATCTGATGAGCGTTGTCTATAAGAGGAAGGGCGGGACCTACGGATTGATTGAGCCGGAGGCGTGATGTATAGCGGACGTCATGCAGGATATCATGGAAACAGTTCAGCTCAGGACTTTGCACTTGCTGCAAAGTCCGTGAGAACGTGTAAATTGTGCCGGGAGGGAATCTGCCCCTCACCGAAGGCGACTTGGAATGGGCAGATTCCGTAACAGTGAAGCCGAAGGCGGAACTGTTACCGTATCAAAAATGTTGCATTATGTCGGATGCTGTGATATAATAGAAAAAGTGAGTTTGTCAAAAAAATAACAAACTAAATAGTAAAAATAATCAATAAAATGGAGGGCTATTCAAATGGCGAAAAAAGTAGTGTTAGCAGGTGCTTGTCGTACTGCGATCGGTAAAATGGGCGGAGCTCTTTCTAGTACTCCGGCACCTGTACTCGGTTCCATCGTAATCAAGGAGGCGTTGAAGAGGGCAGGCGTAGCGGCGGATCAGGTCGATCATGTTTACATGGGCTGCGTTATCCAGGCAGGCCTTGGCCAGAACGTTGCACGTCAGGCATCCATCAAAGCGGGACTTCCTGTGGAGACTCCTGCGGTGACAGTGAACGTAGTGTGTGGTTCGGGACTGAACTGTGTGAATATGGCAGCACAGATGATTCAGGCCGGCGATGCCGATATCGTAGTGGCGGGCGGTATGGAAAATATGTCCATGGCTCCCTACGCGATGATGAATGGCCGTTATGGTTACAGAATGAACAATGGCACTCTGGTGGACACCATGGTGAACGACGCGCTCTGGGATGCTTTCAACCAGTACCACATGATGATCACCGCGGAGAACATCGCGGAGCAGTGGAAATTAACCAGGGAAGAACTGGATGAGTTTGCGGTAAACAGCCAGCAGAAGTGCGAGAAAGCGATGAACGAAGGCAGATTCGATGACGAGATCGTTCCGGTTCCTGTGAAAGTTAAGAAAGAAGTCGTTGACTTTGTAAAAGATGAAGGTCCTCGTCCGGGAACGACCATGGAAGCGCTGACCAAACTGAAATGCTGCTCCGGCAAGAAGGAAGGCGGCGTGGTAACCGCAGGTAACGCTTCCGGTATCAACGACGGCGCTGCTGCGATCGTTGTGATGAGCGAAGAAAAAGCAAAAGAGCTGGGCGTGAAGCCGATGGCTACTTTCGTAGCAGGCGCTCTGGGCGGCGTAGATCCTTCTATCATGGGTATCGGCCCTGTGGCGGCAACAAAGAAAGTTATGGCTAAGACAGGCCTCACCGTTGACGATATGGATCTGATCGAGGCGAACGAAGCCTTTGCGGCACAGTCCGTTGCAGTGGCGAAGGAACTGGGCTTCAATCCTGAAAAACTGAACGTAAACGGCGGTGCTATCGCGCTGGGACATCCGGTAGGAGCTTCCGGCTGCCGTATCCTTGTAACGCTGCTTCATGAGATGGTAAAGAGAGACGCGAAGAAAGGTCTTGCGACACTGTGTATCGGCGGCGGTATGGGATGTGCAACCATCGTGGAAAGAGACTGATAAGGTCCTTTCTCATCAGAAAACCAGATACCGGGAAGTATTTATGCTTCCCGGTATTCGCGCGAAAAACCATAATGTAGCTTATGGGAAGCAGCAAAGCTGCTTCCAGCTTCAGAGTGAAGCGAGGAGGCGTAGCTGCGTAAGCAGCCATAAACTAACGAGCAACTCTGTTGCGAGTATAATAAGCTTATAAGAAATTCGCTTGCTTCCTGGAATGTAATCTGCAGGAAGTTTACCTGTCTGTGAGGGTAAATTCGCAGACAGGTATGGAACAAAAAAGAAAGGTATGGTGTTTGTTATGGAATTTGTTTTATATGAAGTGAACGGACAGGTCGGAACAATTACGATCAACCGTGAGAAGGCGTTGAATGCACTGAATTCCACCGTGCTGGATGAGTTGAACGCCACCCTTGACGCAGTGGATCTGAATGAGGTGAGATGCCTGATCCTGACAGGCGCAGGCACAAAATCCTTTGTGGCGGGCGCTGATATCGGCGAGATGAGCACACTGACCAAGGCGGAAGGCGAAGCTTTCGGCAAGAAGGGCAACGATGTGTTCAGAAAACTGGAGACTTTCCCGATCCCCGTGATCGCTGCAGTGAACGGTTTTGCGCTGGGTGGCGGCTGTGAGATCTCCATGAGCTGCGATATCCGTATCTGTTCCGACAATGCGGTATTCGGCCAGCCGGAAGTAGGCCTTGGCATTACGCCCGGATTTGGCGGCACCCAGAGATTAGCCCGTCTGGTAAGCCCCGGCATGGCGAAACAGCTGATCTACACAGCGAGAAATATCAAGGCTGACGAAGCGCTCCGGATCGGACTTGTGAACGCTGTTTATCCGCAGGAAGAACTGATGGCGGCGGCACAGAAGATGGCGGCAGGCATCGCAAAGAACGCGCCCATCGCAGTGCGTAACTGTAAGAAGGCGATCAATGACGGTCTGGAAGTGAATATGGATGAGGCGATCGTGATCGAAGAGAAGCTCTTCGGCGACTGCTTTGAGACGGAAGACCAGAAATACGGCATGGCATTTTTCCTCGACAGGAACAAGGAGAAAGTGAAAGAGCCGTTCAAAAACTGTTAAAATAAACATATCAATATATTAAACAGGAGGATTTTAAAATGAAGGTAGGTATTATTGGCGCTGGTACAATGGGTTCCGGTATTGCGCAGGCATTCGCGATGACTGACGGTTACGAAGTATGCCTCTGCGACATCAAGGAAGAGTACGCTGAGGGCGGCAAAGCGAAAATTCAGAAGAACATGAACTTCCTTGTAGGCAAGGAAAAGATCACCCAGGAGAAGGCTGACGAGATCATGGGCAAGATCACCACAGGCTTGAACGGTATCTGCACAGACTGTGACCTGATCGTGGAAGTTGCGTTAGAGAACCTGGAAATCAAGAAAAACATCTTCACAGAACTGATGGGCATCGTGAAAAAGGACTGCATGTTCGCATCCAATACCTCTTCCCTCTCCATCACAAAGATCGGCGAAGGACTGGACAGACCGATGATCGGTATGCACTTCTTCAACCCCGCCGACAGAATGAAACTGGTGGAGGTCATCAAAGGCGAAAACACACCCCAGGAGATGGTAGATAAGATCGTTGCGATCTCCAAAGAGATCGGCAAGACTCCTGTAGAAGTGAAGGAAGCTCCGGGCTTTGTTGTGAATAGGATCCTGATCCCGATGATCAACGAAGCAATCGGCGTTCTGGATGCAGGCACGGCATCCGCAGAAGATATCGATGTGGCTATGCAGCTGGGCGCATCCCACCCGATGGGTCCCCTGCACCTCGGCGACCTGATTGGCCTGGACATCTGCCTGGCTATCATGGAAGTGCTCTACACAGAGACAAAAGACGAGAAGTACGCTCCGCAGCCGCTTCTTAAGAAGATGGTGGAAGAGAAGAAACTCGGCAGAAAGACCGGCGTAGGATTCTTTGATTACTCTAAGTAAAAATATAAATCTTATAAATATGGAGGAAATAAATCATGGATTTTTCTTTATCTAAAAAACATGAAATGGCGAGAACTCTTTTCAGAGAATTTGCTGAAAAAGAGGTAAAGCCTTTGGCGCAGGAAGTTGACGAGACAGAAGAATTCCCCCGCGCAACAGTAGAAAAAATGGCAAAAGCGGGCTTTATGGGTATTCCGATTCCGAAGGAGTACGGCGGACAGGGCTGCGATAATCTGACTTACGCGATGTGCGTGGAGGAACTCTCCAAAGTCTGTGGCACAACAGGTGTTATTGTTTCCGCCCATACATCCCTCTGCTGCGATCCGATCCTGACCTACGGTACGGAAGAGCAGAAACAGAAATATCTGCCGGATCTGGCTGCAGGCCGCAAGATCGGCGCATTCGGTCTGACAGAGCCCGGTGCGGGCACAGATGCTCAGGGACAGCAGACAAAGGCTGTTTTAGACGGAGACGAGTGGGTACTGAACGGCTCCAAGATCTTTATCACAAACGGTAAGGAAGCTGACGTTTATGTCATTATCGCAGTGACAGGCACCATTGAAAAACGCGGTAGAAAGCAGAAAGAGATCTCCGCATTCATCGTAGAGAAGGGAACACCGGGCTTTACCTTCGGTACAAAGGAAAAGAAGATGGGTATCCGCGGTTCCTCTACATATGAGCTGATCTTCACAGACTGCCGTATTCCGAAAGAAAATATCCTCGGCCAGCAGGGCAAGGGCTTTGGTATCGCGATGCACACGCTGGACGGCGGACGTATCGGTATCGCTGCACAGGCTCTGGGCCTTGGCGAGGGCGCTCTGGAGAGAACCATCGATTACGTAAAAGAGAGAAAACAGTTTGGACGCAGTATTGCACAGTTCCAGAATACACAGTTCCAGCTTGCTGATATGGCCACAAAGGCACAGGCAGCACAGCTTCTTGTCTACAAGGCGGCGAAGACGAAAGATCAGTACGTGAAAGATCACAAGACATCATACGGCGTAGAAGCAGCTATGGCGAAACTGTACGCAGCAGAGATGGCGATGGAAGTTACCACAAAGTCCGTACAGCTTCACGGCGGTTACGGTTACACGAGAGAGTACGATGTAGAGCGCATGATGCGTGATGCCAAGATCACGGAGATCTACGAAGGTACATCCGAAGTGCAGAGAATGGTTATTTCCGCGGCATTGCTTAAGTAAGACGGTTAGCCGTGCGAGGCGCATGGGAGCCCTGCTTGCAGGGGCGAACATGCGGAGAGGACGGCGCAGAGCGGTGCAACGCTGCACCGCGAGCGAGGAAATCGAAGATTTTCGAGCGCCGTCTTACAGAATAGAAAGAAAATAAAAAAAGGAGAGAAATTACAATGAAAGTTGTTGTTTGTGTAAAACAGGTGCCTGATACAAAGGGCGGCGTAAAATTCAATCCCGATGGTACGCTGGACCGTGGCGCAATGCTTGCTATCATGAATCCTGATGACAAAGCAGGTCTGGAAGCAGCTCTTAGATTAAAAGATCAGTATGGTGCGGAAGTTACCGTTGTGACAATGGGACTGCCCAAGGCGGAGGAAGTGCTTCGCGAGGCACTGGCAATGGGCGCAGACAAGGGAATCCTTGTGACAGACAGAGTACTCGGCGGCGCGGATACATGGGCTACCAGCCAGACACTGGCAGGCGCGATCCGCAATCTGGAATACGATCTGATCATCACAGGCCGTCAGGCGATCGATGGCGATACCGCGCAGGTTGGCCCTCAGATCTCCGAACATCTGAATATCCCTGTTATCAGCTATGCACAGGATATCAAGATCGAAGGCGACAGCGTGATCGTACAGCGTCAGTATGACGACAGATATCATGTATTAAAGGCAAAAATGCCCTGTCTGATCACAGCACTGGCTGAACTCAATGAGCCTCGTTATATGACACCCGGCGGGATCTTCGATGCTTATGATGCGGAGATCACCGTGTGGGGCAGAGCAGATCTGAAAGATGTAGAGGATAGTAACCTTGGTCTGAAAGGTTCTCCGACACAGATCGCGAGAGCTTCCGATAAGGTGAGAAAGGGCGCCGGCGAGAAGGTAAATCTCGATGTTACGGAATCCGTTGACTACATCGTTGACAAGCTGAAAGTAAAACATGTTATCTAATGAGCACTGCGGGTGGTATTAACAGAATAAATGGAGGTTCAAACAATGAATATTCAAGATTATAAAGGAGTATTTGTCTTTGCCCAGCAGGTAGACAATGTACTCAGCGGAATTGCTTTGGAATTGGTTGGCAAGGGAAAAGACCTTGCAAAAGATCTGGGCGTGGATGTGACGGCTGTTCTCGTGGGGAGCGGTGTGGCTCCTCTGGCAGACGAACTGGCTGAATACGGTGCAGACAAGGTGATCGTTGTGGACGATCCTGAACTGAAAGAATACAGAACAGAGCCCTATGCGCATGCGCTGGCATCTGTGATTAACGAATATAAGCCTGAGGTATTCCTGATCGGTGCGACAGCTATCGGACGTGACCTGGGCCCCCGTGTATCCGCGAGGATCCATACAGGTCTGACTGCAGACTGTACGCAGCTTGAGATCGGTGATTTCCCGATCAACCCGATTCCTGGCAGAGAGCAGCTTCATAACCAGCTGCTGATGACTCGTCCGGCATTCGGCGGCAACACCATCGCTACGATCGCATGTCCCGAGTTCCGTCCTCAGATGGCGACGGTTCGCCCGGGCGTTATGCAGAAGGCTCCGAGAGAAGCAGGCAGAAAAGCGGAAGTGATCAATTACAACCCTGGCTTCACACCTGATAACAAGTATGTGGAGATCCTGGAAGTGGTGAAGGCTGTTTCCGATACGGTGGATATCATGGATGCGAAGATCCTGGTTTCCGGCGGACGTGGCGTGGGAAGCCCCGAGAACTTCAAGATCCTCGAGGATCTGGCAGCAGTGTTGGACGCTACGGTGAGCTGCTCCCGTGCGGTTGTGGATGCAGGCTGGAAGCCGAAAGATCTGCAGGTAGGCCAGACAGGTAAGACTGTTCGTCCGAACGTATACTTTGCAATCGGTATCTCCGGTGCGATCCAGCATCTGGCAGGTATGGAGGAATCCGATATCATCATCGCAATCAACAAGGATGAGACAGCGCCTATCTTTGACGTGGCTGATTATGGTATCGTAGGCGATCTCAATAAGATCGTTCCGGCTCTGACGGAGAAGCTGAAAGAGGCTATTGCGAATAAGTAAGGAATTGGGATTTTGTATTGCGGACGCCGGGCGGAAAATATCTCTTCCGCAACACGCTCTCGCTCCGGGCTAAACGCAGCGGACGCTAAGCTCGTGAGAGACCTCGCTAAAGCACATGACCACGGGACGTGGTCTTCGTTTAAGCAGGGTTGCTACAGAGATATTTTCCGCCCGGCTGGGTAATGGCTTAATAAAATAATGCAAGATAAAATCGGCTGTGCTGCGAAGAAGCGGTGCGGCCGATTTTTTGTGGAGAAAACGGTAGATAGATGATATAATGAGCGTTAGTGAGAAGAATGGGCTTGCACATTCGGCGAGCGGCGAATGCCGATCATGAATCGCAGATTCATGGTATGATATCGCCAGATATTATACTGCGCCGAGCGAAGCGAGTGTGTATCGCGAAGCGTATCATGGCCGCTTGCGGACATGATATAATAACCACAGAAGAAAAACAAGCGGCAGCAAAGCAGACATTTGTTTTTTAAAGGGGAATGGAAGATTTCCTCTGATATTTAATGAGCAAACGTCTGAAGAATCGGACATAAAGCGCTGAAAGCGCGGAGGGATGAGTTTCATCATATAATGTTCAAAAATGCATTATGCAGTACAGAGACAGCTGAGAGGAAGCAAATGGGCGAGATGATCTATCAGGCAGTTGACATCACTGCGGGATATGGAAATAAAATTGTATTAAAGGATTTGTCACTGGATCTGGAAAAAGGGAGCAGCACGCTGATTGTGGGCGCAAACGGCAGTGGGAAGTCTACGCTGTTTGCGATACTGGCTGGAATAAAGAAGGCGAAGAGCGGGAAACTTTTGTTGGAAGGAAAAGAGATCCGGAAAAAGCAGTTTGGGAAACTGATCGGGTATGTGCCTCAGGATAATCCGCTTTTTACAGAGCTTACCGTAAAGGATAACCTGCTTCTGTGGTATGGCGGGAAGGTTGCGTTGCAGAGGGAAATGGAAGGCGGCGTGATCGAGAAGCTGGGCTTGAGGGAAGTGTTGAAAAAGCGGGTGGATACTTTGTCCGGCGGGATGCAGAGGAGAGTATGCGTCGGGTGCGCTATGGTTGGAGATCCCCGGATCCTGATTTTAGATGAGCCGGGGGCAGGACTGGATATGGAGTGTAAGGAGGTGCTGCATGCCTGGCTGAAAGAGTATCAGAGGGACGGCGGGACGGTGTTGCTATCTTCCCATGAACAGAGTGAGCTGGAAATAGCGGACAGAAGGTATGTGTTGCGGGATGGGAAGTTGGTGACGGCGTGAGCTATTCCAGGATGCGGAAAGCAGGTTGCTGCATTTTAGGGATGATACAGAATATTATAGTACCTGCAATGCAGGACCAAGTGAGTAGTTGAAGTGAAATAACCCGCAGTAAAGCTGAATGTGCCCAGGGGGCATATTAGTATTTCACCCTTGCGGTAGCTGAGTATATCCAAGCTGACCAGGAGCTGGCTTTAAGTAAGGCTGCCCGGCTTGTTGCCTGTGGGAGTAGATCAGTATAGGTTGGCGGTATAAAGGAAGGGAGCATATTTTGGAGAAGAATAATAAAAGGAAGCAGATGATCCTGATAACGGCATGCGGTGCTGTCATAGTATGTCTGGCAGGAGCGATAGCTGCAGTAGCCTTTGCTTTACGGAAAAATCCGCTGGCCGAAGGCCTGATGGAGCTGGCGAAGGAGGTGACGGCACTGGAAGAAGAGATGGGGGAACATTTCTGGACAGATGCCCTCAATCAGATCGGCAGCGAAAATGTGGAGGCAGAATATTCTGTCAACATCGGCGGAATGCCGGAACTGCAGAACATTACGGTTGGGATCGACGGCAAAATCAGGCGTGATATGGAGCGACAGCTTTTGGACATGGAAAGCAGTGTCAGCGTGGCGAATGCGCAAATTGCGGAAGGCTCTCTCTGGGGAACTGCCGACAGCCTCTATTTGCAGGTGCCTTCCGTGTGGGAAGGTAGCGTTGTATTAGGGGCCGAAAATATCAGCGGGCAGTGGAATGATTCGGCGGTGAAAAGAGGAGTGGAGAAGCTGACCGGGCAGGATCTTGAGATCGACCGCAGGATAGACGCGGCATTATTCCGAAGTTTTATGGTGGAGCCGTTTTCAGCTGCCGATTTTCTGGAAAAAAACAGTGAAAAACTGCGTGCTGTTTATGAGAAGATGAAAGTTATAAAAGTTGAAAAGGCGCAGAAAGAGGGATTGCTGAATGAGGAACAGGCGGGACAGCTGGAGGAATATGTATTGGCAGATGCGGCGGGAAATGAGCTTCAAACGATCTGTTATCTGGTTATTCTGCCGGAGGAAGAGCTGAAGGCCCTTTTCCCGGATCTGGTGGGGGATATCAGACTGGGTGTGTATCTGGATCAGGAGAAGCGGATCGTTCGAATCTGTACGCTGCCAGGTGAAAAGCTTGCGACAGGTATCTGGGAGGGGCACGCAGCTTTAAATCTGACTGGGACGGAGGCGGTGGTAGACAGGCTGGAACTGGAAAGTAAAGGAGTTGTGAACGCAGCGCAGGTGCTTTCCGGTTTGCGGGAGAAAATAGGGACAGGAATTTTTGAGGAATCAGAGAGTACATCAGATCTGGCTGATCTGGCGGAGATAGAAGGAACTATTATTCTGGAAAAGAACAGGGATGTGGCAGGCTCCTATAGCATGGAATGTAGCACATTTGTGAAAGAACGGGAAAATGTGTGGGAGTTTTCGCTTGAGGCAGGGGTGCGCGGGGAGCGGGCAGCCGCCAGTGAAAGCGCTGAGGATGCGAAAGGTACTGAAACAGGAAAAAGTATTGATGCGGTAAAGGGTACTGATACTGAAAACGTCGACACAGGAGAAGAAAACGATATGAGAAAAAGCAACTTTGCCGGTGGAAAGCTTTCGATCGAAGTGGAAAATCTTGTGTTGAAATCACAGGGAGAAGTGGTCGGCAGAGGCAGCGGAGAAATAACCTTTGCACCGCTTGAAGGGGAAATACAGATGCCATCGAGGAAAGAATATCGGATCGTAGAGATGAACGAGCTGGAGACGGTGGTGTTTTTAGCGGAGTGTACAAAAAATATATATGAAAATTATAGCGGGTATATGAGACTGATGCAGTAGAGGCTGTCAGGCGGGGAGGGCATGGAGGATGTGTAGCAGAGCCTGTCAGGTTATGGGGGTATGGACCGATGCAGTAGCGTGGTCAGATTATGGGAGCATGGATCTGGTGCAGTAGGGCGGTCAGGTTGTGGGAGCATGGATCTGGTGCAGTAGGGCGGTTAGACTGTAGCAGCATGAGATCAATGTGGCAGAGCCTGTCAGACTGTAAGAATATGTAGTCAGGCGCATAACCTGCCAAGTGAGGAGAACATGGAGTCTGTACAGCAGGGCCTGTCAGGGTATGAGGGCATGAGAGTGGGACAGGAGAATGCCTGATATGGCGTCGGCAGAAACGGGGGAACAGGTGAGACAGTATATTAAAATAGAAGCAAAGCGTTTTCTTCATATATTGCCAGGCTTTATGATATCCTTGTTTACCGCAGTGCTTCTGGCAGCGTTTTTCGCTTTTCTGGCCGGAAGGCTTTTGCCGGAAGCGTTGGAAGTGAAGCCTTTTCAGGTGGGACTGTACATGGAAGGGGAGGATTTTGCGTCTGCGGCGATCAGGGAATATGTAAGTCAGATGGAGAGCACGGAGGGACTTGTGGAGTTTCGGGAGATATCCTCTGAGGAAATCGACGGAATGCGGGGAAAATCCGGTGAGGAGCGGAAGATACAGGCCATGTTGGAGCGAGAGGAATTGACGGCCTGTATCATCGTTCCGGAGAGAACGGTGCAGTCCATTATGGATGGAACGAATATACCGGTACAAGTGATTATGAGTGAGGGCGTTGATAATACGGAACGCTATCTGCAAAAACGCCTGCTCGCTCAGTTGACGGAGTGCGGAGTGGCGCTGATCGATGTACCTCAGGCTGAGACGCTTTTGTTATATGAGATGCAGGTGGAAGATCCGGAAGAGATGGGCAGGATATTGGATCTGTTTCATTTGGGGCTGGTGTTGGAGCGGGAGGACTGGTTTGAAAAGGAAACGGTCAGTGCTTTTGAAACAGTGGAGATCAAAGAATATTATCTGTCGGCAGGACTGACACTGGTTCTGCTTTTATGGGGAGCAGGTATCGGCGGCTTTTGGGAGACACGGAAGGATAACATGATGCTTCTCCTGGCGAGACGGGGAATTCCGCTGCTTTTTCAGAGAGGGGTAAAACAGTTTCTGTTTTTCCTGTGGTATCTGGCGCCGTTTCTGGTGCTGATGATCCTGGTAAAAGATGCAGGATTGTTGATTCCAGGTTTGTTATGTGGCGTTATGTTGACTATGCAGTACAGCTTTTTCTTTGAGGCCGCCCCCACCGTCGTCGCCGGGGTGCTCATGAGTGTTGTTTGGGGGCTGGTGGGATTTTTTGGCGCAGGAGGATTCCTGCCCACAGTATTTTTGCCGGGATCGCTGACCGAAATATGTGGCAGACTTCCGGGCGGCATCTGTATGGAAGTAATATTGCAGAGTATAGCCGGAGGAAACGGAATCGGAGGGAGATTCATTGTGTATGGGTTTTTGTGGTGCCTGATTTTCGGTGCGGCGGGACAGCTTGTTTTTTGCGGAAAGCAGAGAAAATACCGTTAGTCGGTAAGGCAAGAGGAGACGAAAAAATATTTTCAGCTGCCAGAAAGAGGTAGAGGCGATATGCTCAGCTGGTAGGAAGAGGTGGGGGAATATTGTCAGCCAGCAAGTGAGAAGAGCCGGAGAAAATACTGTCGGCTGATAAGGGGAGAGAAGCCATTTAAAATGTCGCCAGCTTGTAAGGAGTTAACATACAGAAAAAATGAAAAGAGCGTTAATCTATCTTTGGATGATGATTAAACGGATGGGGAAACATCCTGTATACTGGATTTTGTTGCTGCTTTTTCCGGCGGCAGTTTTTGCTGTGCCTAAATTTAATGGGATTACTGCGGACGAGCGGATCGTGGTGGGCTATGTGATAGAGGAAGCAGGGCCGGGGCAGATAATGGAAAGCGAGGAACAGGACCGCGGAGGACAGGAAAACGGTGTGCAGGATTACGGAGAGCAGGTTTACAGGGAACAGAATTATGCCGGAAAGCTGCTTGTTCTGCTGGAAAATAAGTTGGCGGAAGATACAGGCGTTTTGTTTGAATATATCGCATATCCCGATGTAAAAAAGTTGATAGAAGATGTGAAAACAGGCGAAATAGCAGGCGGCGTTGTGTTTGATCAGGAGTTTCCGGAAAAGCTGTGGAGTCAGGATTATTATCAGTGCATCAGGCTGTATCTGCCCGAGGGAATGAATGTGGGTGGTATCGTGCAGGAGGATGTTTTTCAGCGGGTATACCAGGCATATTCGGCGGTCTGGTATGCAAAGCAGCTGGAACATAGAGGGGATCAGATCAAACCCGAGGAGGTGCTTCAGAAATTTTCGGAATATCAGAATGCGGGGAAGGTGTATGCGGTAAATTATGAATTGCAGGATGAAAAAGGGGATTATATTCAGAATGTTTTGGAAAGGGAGAAAAGGGATTCTGCGCTGTCTTTGCGTGGTATTCTTGCCTTTTTGACACTGTTGTCAGCTGCGTTGGGGGCACTGGATGCGTGCAGAGATAAAATGAGGAATATCGGCAGAGGAATCTCCCATCCGGCGACGCTGGCAGCAGCTGCGGCAGGGGCGCCGATTCTGGCGGCGGTGCTGTTTCTGGCAGCAGGAATGTTGTCTGTTGATATAAAAATGACGGATGTGTCATATGTGGCAGGACAGGCTGATGGTATTCTGTGGGAGATAGGAAGTGCTGCGGTTTACGGTTTGGTTTTATGGCTGTTTGCCATGCTTGTCGCCAGAGTATTGCCTCAGAAATTTCTTGAGGGGATGATGCCCTGTTTTTTGTTGACTGTGTTGCTGTGCTGTCCGGTATTTTTTGATCTGGGGGAGACGATACCGCTTGTCTCGTATGTTTCACAACTGTTTCCGCTCACATGGTATTTGAGATTTTGGGGCGGATAAGAAAGAGGGCTCGTTGTTAAGGATATTCCCAGAGAGATGATCGATATCTTCGCAAGAGTGATAGATTATGCCAGAATGAAACTGATCAAAAAGGGGGCTGATATTAGACAGGAGGAGAAAGAAGGAGAATGCATTGTTTTTTATATAAAGATCCCGGTGCGGGCGGAAGGGCCTGTACCGGGATTGTCATATTCATAGATTAGGATAATCTGCGAAATCAAATCTATACTAATGAAAATACTTTCTTTTTATATCAGTAATTATTTTTTCCTTAAACAGACTAATTATACAATTTTTACTTACTACAGTCAATCTTTTTTTCCGCTGCTGTCGGTCTTCTGCAGATTCCAACATGTCAAAACCGCAAGAAAACGTAATGTTTATTACGGATAAGTGGTCAGAATAAGCAGTCAGGAAACTGGCCGGATCCTTTCAGGAAAATTCTTCCTGATTCCCATAATTAAATGTTTTTCCAAGGGTAGGGATATCAAAGAAAACAATAGAAAGGGCAATCATTAGTGGTCAAAAAAGGGGTAAATAGAAATAAAAACCAGGAAAGTGCCGGATATACAGGCACTTTCGCATGATTTCGCAGATTATCCTAATCTACGAAATCAGCTGATCATAGTGACAGGGAGATACATCGGGATGTGGTGTGTTGTCTATGCAGGGGCGGGAAGAGAGAAAAAAACAGAAGATTTTGTCAGGAGTGTACTTCCGGCATCTGTCTACAGCCGCTGTTTTCATCTGGTGCAGCATAAGGCATTAAAAAGACAGGGAGTTCTGCGGGATGTGGCAGGAGATTATCTTCCCGGTTATGTATTTATTGAGACAGATAAGCCTGAGAAAGTGTATGAAATACTGAAAAAAACTCCTGGGCGGCTGTTGTTCAGCGATGATTGGTCTGTTACTGTTCTTGCTGAAAAAGAGGAATCTTTATTGAAGCTCATAGTTGACGCGAAAGGTGAGATCGGCATTTCGGTTGTCAGGACATTTATAGAGGCAGAAAGTGGGAAGAAGAAAAGCGAGTACCTCTCAGGACCGCTTGAAAAAGTTGCAGACCAGGTGGTTTACGTGGATTTCCATCACAGGTTTGCTGAAATAGGCGGGGAATGGATTGGCAGTAAGAAGCCGCCTAAGTTAAGTTTCCGGTTTGACGGTGAGGAAATAAAAGATGTGGCATATCAGCCAGAACAGTGACGAAGAAAAAGAGGTGTCGGAGATTAAGGAGACATTACAGGGCGTAAGGGGAGATAAACGGATCGCTGTTTGCAGGAATAAAATCTGCTGAGTGGGGATGAAAGGAACAGAGTGATTTGTGGTATGTAATTCAGGTGCAGGCCAGGCATGAAATTGCTGTCGTGGAAAAATGTCATGCAAGAAATGTGCTCCTACCCGGAGAAGATGTATTTACAATCCTTTCCGAACGGATGGTCAAGGAAAGTGGAGAGTGGAAGAAAAAAACGCAAGTTGCTTTTCAGAAGTATATTTTCGCTGAAACCGAAGATACAGACGGGTTCCGCATCAGGCTTCGAAAAGTTGAGGAAATGGCAAGAATGCTGAGTGTGGATGATAAGATTGTTCCGATCTACCCGGAGGAGCAGGAGCTGCTGCAGAAACTCGGAGGAACAGGACATGTCATACGCTACTCGGAAGGGTATATGGCAGGAGAGAAACTGGTTGTCACAGATGGGCCGATGAAGGGGATGGAAGGGCTGGTGAAATGGACAGACCGTCACCAGAGGATCGCCGGGATAGAGATGGATCTTATCGGACAGAAGGTGACTGTCAGGATGGGAGTCGGGATCCTGAAGAGGATTTCAGAGTAAAGGAATTTCAGGCTGTTAACAGGTGTTTAAAACACTAAAAGTTTGATTTGAGATGAGACGTTCGTTATTAAGGGACTGACAGGCCTGTGACGGCGGACATGACATATGACAGGTATCGGATACAGGAAACCTTGGAATGCGGAGGATGATGGGTTCACCACGCAGGAGAAGGCGGACATAGTGCGTCACAGACAGGGATGGATATTTTCCTGTGTGGCGAAGCCTGCCTTTTGCAGTGAAAGCTGGAAGAGATGGCGAAGCGTATCCGGAATGCAGAAAATAAACAGGATTGTAGAAGAAAGGAAAATGGTGAAGAAGGTACTGTCGGAAGCTGAGGCAAGCCTCATAAGGGAAGAACCGAGATTTTACGGAATTGAACCGATTAAAGATAGAGAAATATCATTGTCATTTCAAACTGCGTGCAGCAAAGAGAAGACGTGTGTAAAGACAGCTTTGCAGTTTGGAACAGATTGTGGGAATGTAGATGCACTGGAAGAGGAAATGGCCGGATTTATCGGTGTGAAGCATGCGGTTGCCCTTAGTTCAGGCACAGAGGCAGTGCATGCAGCGCTCAGGCTGGCGGCGGAAAAAGTTTATGGGGGCCTGCTGAGCGGGCGGAGGGTATTCTGTTCTGATCTGGCTGCTTCCGCGCTGGTAAATTCTGTCGTCTATGAGGGCGGAGAACCTGTATTTATCGATGCTTCGCCTGAGGATTGGGGGATGGATCCGGATGCGCTGGAGATTGCTTTTCACAGATATCCGGATGTAAAAATAGTTATGATGGCGCACCTTTATGGCTTTCCCGGACAGGTTGAGAAAGTAAAGAGGATCTGCAGGAAACACGGGGCTGTGCTGATCGAGGATGCATGTGAGAGCCTGGGTGCATTGATTAAGGGAAAACAGGTAGGCAGTTTTGGTGATTACGGGGTTCTGAGTTTTCATAATAGTGACATTATGGCGGATCTGGAAGGGGGCATGCTTTTAGTCAATGATGCCTCTGAGGCAGAAAAAGTACGGGGATGGCTGTCGCAGCCGCCTATGGGACGCCCGCAGGCACAGCGTGGCAGGTGGGTGTGCAGGGATCAGACAGGGAATGTACAGGCCGGGGTTATTCATTGCCGGATGCGCAGTTTGCATGAGTATATTGCAAAGAAGAAAAGGATCTATGAGCGGTACCAAAGGAGATTTGCAGAGGATCTGATGCTGTTAAATCCTGTTGGAGAGGGGACAGAGCCGAGTTATTGGCATTCCTGTATGACGGTGGAGAGCAGTATCGGTTTTATTGAGAGGCGGTCGGAACGGGAATATGAGTATGTGTCGCAGCATGGTACGGCGGCACCGATGGAAATACTGGATGCGCTGGCGGCATTTGGTGCGGAAGGTAAACCGGTCTGGAAACCGATGCATATGCAGCCGTTTTTTAAAGACTGTGACCAGGTTTCATTGGATGGCAGTAAGAAGGACTATGAGAGTTCCGGGCACAAGGGTCCTTTGGTCAGATGTAATGAGAGTGCGGAAATCTTCAGGAAGGGGATCTGCCTGCCGGCGGATGTCAGGATGACCGAGGCGGAGCAGAACAGGGTAATTGATATTATTTTTTCATGTTATTGCAGGCGGGATATGAATAGAGAGATCTGGTGTGCAATGCAGGATACAGATGGATATAAAATAGAAAGGAGCGCTGAAAGGCGCTTATTTTAATGGAAAGAAGTTGGATGAAAGGATATGGAAAATATCATGCAGATTCCATTTTCACCGCCGGATATTTCCGAGGCGGAAGTAAAGGAAGTGGCAGAGGCACTGCGTTCCGGCTGGATCACTACCGGGCCGCGGACAAAAGAACTGGAAAAGCGGTGTGCGGCCTGGATCGATACGTCCAAATGCGTCTGTTTAAATTCACAGACAGCCTGTGCAGAGATGACGCTGCGGCTGCTGGGGGTAGGGAAGGGAGATGAGTGCATCACCACCGCCTATACTTACACGGCTACCGCGTCTGTGGTCTGCCATGTGGGAGCAAAACTGAAACTGGTGGATATTCAGAAGGACAGCTTTGAGATGGACTATGATGCGCTGGAAGATGCCATCACAGAAAAGACGAAGGTGATCATCCCGGTGGATCTGGGCGGCGTACCCTGCGATTATGACAGGATTTTCGAGATCGTGGAGAGAAAGAAGGGGCTGTTCAGACCCTCCAATGCCTTACAGGATGCAGTTGGCCGTGTGGTTGTGATGGCGGACGCAGCCCATGCTTTTGGAGCAGAAAGGCATGGGAAGATGGTGGGGAATATTGCTGATTTCACCTGTTTCAGCTTCCATGCGGTGAAGAATTTTACGACGGCGGAAGGGGGATGCGTTACCTGGAGACATATGGAGGGGATCGATGATGATGCACTGTATCATCAGTATCAGCTGTTATCACTTCACGGACAGTCAAAGGATGCTTTGTCCAAGACACAGTGCGGCGGCTGGGAGTACGACGTCCTGGGCCCCTGGTATAAATGCAACATGACGGATGTGGCGGCGGCTATAGGGCTGGGGCAGTTTAAGAGGTACCCCGGGATGCTTGCAAGGAGACGGGAGCTTATTGAAAGATATGACAGGAAGTTCCCGCCTCTGGGAGTGGAAACACTGCCTCATTATACGGCGGAATATATTTCTTCCGGGCATCTGTATCTTACAAGGGTCCCGGGGATCACCGGGGAACAGAGAAATGAGATCATCGGGAAGATGGGGGAGGCAGGTATTGCCTGCAATGTTCACTATAAGCCGCTGCCCCTGCTTACGGCGTACCGGGAACTTGGGTTTGAGACAGAGGATTATCCCAATGCTTATGGCCATTTTATCAATGAGATTACGCTGCCGCTGCATACAGGACTTACGGATGAGGAGGCGGAGTATGTGGCAGACAATTACTGCCGTATCCTGGGAGAATATGTGTAATATACCATCTCTGCAAGCGGACATGGTACGCTTTATGATGCATATCCGCTTTGCTCGGCGCGGTATAATGTCTGACGACATTATATCTTGAAGCGTTCAAAGGCTGTTAAGATATCCGGGTGCAGAAAGAACAGCAGCAGGCCGTGCGGGCTGTCTGTGATAAGAAGTTTACGAAAGAAACTATATTGTTTATAGAAGGGATGCTTCATGCAGCTTAGAGAGTGGGAAGACCTTCCGGTAGAGATGCGGACAGAAAAAGTACGCAGGTATTACAGGATTCTGAAAAGAAAAAGAGGAAGTCTGATCTATAAAAGGACATTTGATATTGTGGCTTCATCAGCAATGGCGATTCTGCTGCTTCCTGTGTTTGCAGTTATATCGGTTCTGATCGTCCTGGATTCCGCAGGAGGAGTATTTTACAGGCAGGTGAGAGTTACGCAGTATGGGAAAAGATTCAGGATAGTTAAGTTCCGGACGATGACTGCAGGTGCGGACAGGGCAGGCCCGCAGGTGACAGTGGGGCATGATAGACGGGTCACGAGGGTCGGCGGTTTTTTACGCAGATACCGTCTGGATGAACTGCCGCAGCTTTTTAATATTCTGACAGGGGACATGACCTTTGTGGGGACCAGGCCGGAGGTGCCGAAGTATGTGGAAAAGTATACGGAGGAGATGCGGGCAACCCTTCTTCTGCCTGCGGGGGTGACGAGCAGGGCAAGTATTTATTATAAAGATGAGGCAGATCTGCTGGAGGAATGTGAGGATCCGGAGAGGGTGTATGTGGAAAGGATACTGCCTGGGAAGATGAAGTATAATCTGGAATCTCTGAGAAGGTTTGGTCTGATGGAGGATCTGAAAGTAATGGCGCTTACGGTGAGGGAAGTGTTTGGAAAAGAGGGCTGACGGAAAAAGAATGAATATATTGCTTATAAACCACTATGCCGGGTCTCCGGGGATGGGGATGGAGTTCAGGCCTTACTATTTTGCCAGGGAATGGATAAAGATGGGACATCATGTGGATATCATTGCGGCGGATTATTCCCATTTGCGGATAAAGAACCTGCAGGTGCATGAGGATTTTCAGACGGAAGATATCGACGGGATAAAGTATCACTGGATCAAAGCGGGGCAGTATGAAGGAAATGGAGCAAAAAGGGCTTTGACCATGTTTCGGTTTGTGGGAAAACTGTGGCTGCATGCGGGGAAGATCGTGAAAGAGTACAGGCCGGATGTGGTGATCACATCGTCCACCTATCCGCTTGATACCTATGCAGGACAGAGGATCGCAAAGGGGGCAAAGGCGAAGCTGATTCATGAGGTGCATGATATGTGGCCGGCTACACTTGTAGAACTGGGTGGGATGAGCAGGTACCATCCCTTTGTCGTACTGATGCAGGCAGCGGAGAATTCCGCCTACAGGCATTCGGAGTATGTGGTATCCCTTCCGCCACTGGCGAAGGATTACATGGTAAAACATGGAATGAAGCCGGAAAAGTTTGTGGCGATACCGAACGGGATCGTGAAGGAAGACTGGGAAAATCCGGAGCCTCTGCCGGAGAGGCAGCGAAAGGAGCTGGAGAAGCTGAGGACTGAGGGAAAATTTATTGTCGGCTATTTCGGCGGGCATGCGTTATCGAATGCCCTGGATATGCTGTTGGATGCAGCAAAAGAGGTGAAGGAGAAGGATATCCAATTTGTATTGGTAGGAAACGGTGTGGAAAAGGAGCGATTGATAAAGCGAACAGAGGATGAAAAGATTAAGAATGTGCTTTTTCTGCCGCCTGTGCCAAAAAGAGCAGTGCCGAAACTGTTACAATATTTTGATTGTTCCTTTATAAGTTTAAAACCATCTCCACTGTACCGATTTGGCATCTGCCTGAACAAAATGTATGATTCCATGATGGCGGCAAAGCCGGTTCTTCTGGCTGTGGATGTATCCGGTTCCCCGGTGGAGAAGTTTAAATGTGGAATCATAGTGAGGGCATGTGATGCAAATGAGATCGCTGCGAATGTAGAAAAAATATTTCGCATGCCGGAAGAAAGACGCAGGGAGATGGGAGTACGGGGGAGGCTGGCAGTACGGGAGTATTTTGATTATGATGTTCTGGCGGTACAGTTTGTGGATATTTTCAGTTGAGGGGACTGTAGAGCTATAAATATATAAAGTTTGATCAATTTCGGAGAGAATCCGGCGAAAAAAGGACAAGTTTATTTAGAATTTGTGCTGCTTTGAAGTAAAAATATAAAAAGGTAAAAAATGGAGGAGAGAAGCATTATGAAAAAAGAACTGTTAAGGAGAATAAATGATCGCACAATTATCGCGGGCGTAGTAGGACTTGGTTATGTAGGGCTGCCGCTTGCAGTGGAGAAGGCAAAAGCGGGCTTTAAAACAATCGGTTTCGATATACAGGGCACAAAAGTTGATATGGTAAATCGGGGGCACAACTATATAGGAGATGTAGTGGATTCAGACCTGGCGGAACTTGTGAAAAGCGGAAAGCTGTCGGCGACCAGCGATTTTTCTTTTATAAAAGAAGTGGATTTTATTGCAATCTGTGTTCCGACGCCCCTTGATATCCATCAGGAACCGGATATCAGCTATGTAAAAGAGTCTGCAATAGCAGTTTCCAAACACCTGAAATCCGGGACGATGGTAGTTTTGGAATCCACCACTTATCCGGGAACAACGGAAGAACTGATTAAGCCAATTTTGGAAGAAGGTTCCGGTCTCATATGCGGCCGGGATTTTTATTTGGGATTTTCCCCGGAGCGGGTAGATCCTGGGAACCTGATCTATAAGACAAAAAATACACCTAAAGTCGTCGGAGCATGTTCGGAAGATGGGGCTGAAGTGATCAGCGCCATGTACAGGGCAGTACTGGATGGAGAAGTATATACCGTATCCTGTCCGGCTGTGGCGGAGATGGAGAAGATTCTGGAAAATACTTATCGGAATGTCAATATAGGGTTGGTCAATGAGATCGGCCGTCTCTGTAATGAGATGGGTATTTCTATCTGGGAAGTGATCGATGCTGCAAAGACAAAACCTTATGGTTTTCAGGCATTTTACCCAGGGCCAGGGCTTGGCGGGCATTGTATTCCGCTGGATCCTTATTATCTGACATGGAAGGCGAGAGAGTATGGTTTTCATACGACACTGATTGAGAATTCCATGGTGATCAATGACGGACAGCCGGAATACTGTGTGGAACGCGCAATGCACATCTTAAACAGGCATAAGAGGGCGATCAATGGCGCGAAGATTCTGATGTTGGGAGTTTCCTATAAAAATGATATCGATGACTATCGGGAGTCACCTGCAATCCGTGTGATGAAGGAACTTAAAAAGGTCGGAGCGGATGTGGAATACTATGATCCCTGGGTACCGGAATTTAAAAATATGTACGGACAGAGCGCTAAAAGTATAGAAAGCCTTACGCCGGAAGTAGTGCAGGGCTTTGATCTTGTTATGGTTACAGCGGCTCATCACAACGTGGATTACGAGATGGTGCAGAAGAATGCAAAAGCAATCTTTGACACGAAGAATGTGATGGCAGATATCAAAAGTAGAACTAATATCGAAGTGTTGTAAGGGAAAGTACTAGGAGGTATTTTGCGAAAGAAACCTTAAGATTCCTGAGAGGAGAACAGGCAAAGAAATTTACCTATGACGGATATGGGAACCTGTTGAGAAAATTATTGAATCAGAAGAATATAAAAGGCTCCATATTCTGACTCATGCCTTCTGGTATAACGAAACAGAGCAGGACATTCATAAATCTGTTTCAGATTTTGTAAATAATGGGAACAGCCAAAGATATCAGGCTATGGAGGAAAATATAACGGATCTTGCCTCTATCATGGCAGAGGATGAGGTTGTGCGGGGGAAAGCCGACTTATGAAATTGAAAAAATATTGGGCTGGCTTGAAAGAAACAATTATGACTATGTATTCTGCGGAGATGATCAGACGGAGATAGGCGGTTTTTCATCGCTGCAAAATTATAAGATAAATTCGCTTATCTGGATAAAAAAAGAAGAAATATACGACAGCTTGGGGAGACCGGAAAGTATAGCCTGTGCAGTGGTTCGCAAAGGTGTAACCGTAGATTTTAAAAATGTTATTACTGTAGAGAATTCAAAGGAAATATTTTTTGCAGTGCGGCATGAGTTCTGGGAAGAAAGGAGAAAGGTAGGATCTGTCGGAGAAGGGACAGTTATTTCAGATAGAGTGGTACTCGCTCCAACGGTTGTTATAGGATGTGGATGCAGTATCGTGGGAAATGTGGCAGTAGGGGAACACACTGTAATAGAGCATAATGTAGTAATCTAGGGAAATGTGAGGATTGGAAGGAACTGTCATATCCAGTCCGGAACTGTAATTGGGATAGATGGGTTTGGATACAGTACGAATGCGGATACCGGGGAAAAACGGATAGTGGAGCATTTTGGAGGGGTAAGCATAGGAAATAACGTGTTTATCGGGAGTCATGTGAATATCGCCAGAGGTACAATTGATGATACGGTGATTGGAAATGGCGTAAAAATCGCTCCATCAACTCATATCGGACATAACAATGTGGTAGGAGCTGATGCGACAATCATATGCTCTTCCCTGTATGGAAGTGTCAAAACAGGGGTGGGTGCCTATATCACGGCGAGTACAGTACAGAATCAGGCAGAAATTGGAGAACATACGATAATAGGAATGGGCTCCGTGGTGACAAAAACGATCGGTGATCATGTGATAGCTTACGGAATACCGGCTAAGGTAGTCAGAGTTAATGACAGCGAATTGTGAGAGGAAAAAGCATGGGGAAACAGATATTGGAAATTGGGAGGACAGCTTCCTTTGCAAAGACAATCACGGAATATGATATTTATACTTTTGCAGGCGTAACAGGGGATTTTAACTCTGTCCATATTAACGAGGAGGAGGCAAAGAAATCAGCTTTCGGGCGCAGGATAGCCCATGGGATGCTGACGGGAGGCCTCATTTCAGCTGTGCTGGGCAATAAGCTTCCGGGAGAGGGAACAGTATATTTGGAGCAGAATTTAAGATTTACAGCTCCGGTATATATAGGGGATACCTGTACTGCGAGTGTTACGGTGATGGATGTTTTGAATCAGGAAAAAGGTATTTATAGGTTGGAGACAAAAGTGGCTAACCAGAATGGACAGACAGTATTAGAAGGATACGCAGTTGTAAAATATAAATAATTTGAAAAGAGGGACAGAGGATGAAATATGCATTGATAGGCTGCGGGAGGATTTCTCCGAACCATATCGCGGCGGCGAAAGCTAACGGATTAGAGTTTGTGGGAATCTGCGACATCAATAAGGAGATGTTACAGGATAAAGTATCGAGATTTGATCTCACAGAAATACACCAGTATTCCGACTATCGTGAGATGCTGGAAAAAGAAAAACCTGAACTTGTGGCAATTGCCACGGAATCGGGAAAACATGCAGCAATTGCATTGAATTGTATAAAGGCAGGGTGTCATGTAATTATAGAAAAACCCATTGCACTTTCACTTGCTGATGCGGATATGATCATAAAAGCAGCAAAAGAAAAAGGTGTCAAAGTCTGTGCCAACCACCAGAACCGATTTAATAAGTCGGTCCAGAAGATACGGGAGGCGCTGGATAAAGGCTGTTTTGGGAAAATGTTTTACGGAACGGCCCATATCCGTTGGTGCAGAGATGAGAACTATTACGCACAGGCAGGATGGCGCGGCACCTGGGAACAGGATGGCGGCGCACTTATGAACCAGTGTATTCACAATATAGATTTGCTTCGCTGGATGATGGGTGATGAGATAGAAGAGGTGGTTGGAATGACAGACCAGCTGAACCATCCGTATCTTGAAGCGGAGGATCTGGGGATAGCACTTGTAAAATTTAAGAGCGGAGCATACGGAATCATAGAGGGAACCACAAATGTCTACCCAAAGAATCTGGAGGAAACCCTTTATTTATTTGGAGAAAAAGGAACTGTAAAAGTGGGCGGTCAGAGTGTCAATAAGATCGAGGGGTGGAGGTTTGCAGATGGACAGGAGAGACCGGAAGAGGTAATTGCGGAGTTCGCAGAGAATCCTCCCAATGTATACGGTTTTGGACATACACCGCTGTATGCAGATATGATTGATGCAATCAGAAATAACAGGGAACCTTATGTGAATGGAGAGGCAGGAAAAAGAGCGTTGGAACTGGTGCTTGCGATTTATAGATCGGCGGCAGAGGGGAAGGTCGTTAAGCTGCCATTGGAGAACTGCTCCACACTGGAGTTTGTGGGCAGATTTTCGGAGGAATCGGGAAAGGGGAAAGTCTGATGCAGTATGATGTGAGTCGGATCCATGCGGATTATCATTTTAAAATCAGTGGCGTTTCCTATATCGGAAGACCGCAATCCAATACGGCAATGTATATCGGTAAAAAGATAGCAGATCAACTGGTAAAGTTGGAATCTGTGGAACAATGTCTTGTATTTGCGGAGAGCGGAATAGAAATTTCGGATTGGATCAGGAAAAAACATGCGGTAATTTCGGTGGATAATCCGCAGCTTGCATATGCGAGGCTTGCGACAGAACTGGAATGGCTGCAGATGCAGGAGGATAAGAAATACAAATATTTATATATGGATGGTTCCTGTATCAGTGAGGCTGCGGTGATCGGAAGCGGGGCATATATTGAGTCCGGCTGTGTGATTGGTCATCATGTAGTGATCGGGAAAGATGCCATTCTTCTGAACGGAGCAGTAGTTAAAAATGCTGTGATTGGGGATAGATTTCTGGCCAATGAGTATGCAGTTATTGGGGCGAACAGTTTTACGGCCGCGGAGGATGAAAAAGGAAATAAAATAAGGATTCCGTCTTTAGGTAAAGTAAAAATCGGAAATGATGTGGAGATCGGAGTACACAATAATGTTTCGAGGGGATCTGTAGGAGATACCATACTGGAAGACTATGTAAAACTGGATGCCCTTGTACATGTCGGACATGATGTCCATCTTAAAAAGAATGTTGAGGTGACTGCCGGGGTAATTATGGCCGGTTATGGAACCGTAGGGGAAAAAGCATTTCTTGGGGTAAATGCAACGCTGCGGAACAGAATAGAGATTGGTGATGGTGCCCTTCTGGGAATGGGAGCGGTGGTAACAAAAACAGTTGAAAGAGACACGATTGTTGCCGGAAATCCCGCAAAAGTACTTCGGACAGTTTCGGAGGGGGTAAATAGTAAGAACCATATCCGTCTCATAAGGGAGGCGGCATGAAAAAGGAATATTTTGTCCATGAAAGCAGCTATGTAGACGGAAATGTGGAGATAGGAGAAGGGACAAAAATATGGCATTTCTGCCATATCCAGTCCGGTGCAAGAATCGGAAAAAACTGTTCATTGGGTCAGAATGTGAATGTGTCAAATAATGTTGTTATCGGCGATTCTTGCAAAATACAGAATAATGTGTCGCTCTATGAAGGTGTAGTGTTGGAGGATGGGGTATTCTGTGGTCCCTCCTGTGTGTTTACAAATGATTTGACACCAAGAGCAGGATATCCGAAGGGGCATGAAAATTATAGGAAGACTCTGGTAAAAAAGGGAGCATCAATCGGCGCCAATGCCACAATTGTATGCGGGCATACGATCGGCAGATATGCTATGGTGGCGGCCGGGGCTGTTGTAACGAGAGATGTACCAGATTATGTTTTGGTAGCAGGAATACCGGCAAAGATAATGGGGTGGGTAGATAAAGAAGGAAACAGAGTTTCCGTTCGGATTACTGAAATAGAAACAGAGTGCTGATATTGTTATTTTATAGCAGAGGGAGATTCATGAAAATATTTTTTATATTTGATTCAACATATCCATTTTATACAGGAGGAATTGAGACATGGGTATTTAATGTTTGTGAACGGTTGGCGGGAAAACATGAAATTACAATATTTACTGTACAAAATTACAGAAATGATAATTCTATGGGAAAATTTGAAAATATAAATCCCGAGATTCAAATTATTCCAGTAAAAAATTTAAATCATGTACCGGGCATTAAGCATTTGGTTCATAAACATATTGCATTATTTAACAGTAATATAACGGTTCATATGATGTGCAGGGAAATAAAAAAGCATTTAAGTACGGAAGAAGCGTACTATTTGATAGGACTGGGAACAGTTTTTGCGGCGAAGACCGTAAGGATAATAAAGAGAAAGTATAAAAATGTTAAGGCAATTGCATCCTGCAGGAGTTTGCATCCGGAGGTACTGGCAGAAGAGTATCCGGGTACAGGCTGGATTGTTCGTAGAATGGAAAGTAAAAATTTGAAGAAAATGGACGCCGTTTGGAGTAATGGGCTGGATACACAAGAAGCACTGAGACGGAAAGGATTTGATAGTATTGTCATTAAAAACGGGGTTGATTTTATTCGGCTGGATCAGGAAAAGAATTATGATTATGGAGATATGGGACTGGAAAATGAAATTATAATTGCTACGATCGGAAGTGTCTCGAAGATAAAAGGATATTACGAGATTATAAGAGCTGTCAGGATATTAAAAGAACGATATAAATTGACTGTTCATTTTGTCGGAATAGGAAATGTTAATGAATATAACAGAAAAAAATTTGAAACTTTTGCAAGTAAAAATAGAGTTGCAGAGCAGATTCACTTAATTGGGGAACATAGAAATGTGGTTTCATATGCAAAAGGGGCGGATATTGTTGTTTGTACGAGTGGAGGGAGCGGCTATGGAATGGCGATATTGGAATCCATGACATCCCGGACACCGATTGTTGCCTGGGATACACGGGGATACCGGCAGCTCCTTGTAGATGGTGAATCGGCAAAACTTGTAAAACCATGGGATGAAAAAGCCCTCGCAGATGGCATTTATTATGTTTATACACATAGAGAGGAAATAGAAGACTGGGGGGAACATGCAAATACAAGAGCGAAAGAATTTGACTGGTATATTGTAATAAAAGAAATAGAACATGCACTAAAAAGTTTGAATGAATGAAAGGGACTGCAGACAGACTGAAAAGATGAGAGCAGGTGTGCCGGTACGGATAACAGGGCAGGCAGTTAAGGAAGGAAATTTGAAAAGGAATGAGAAAGGAAGATAAACAGAATGAATTTATCCAAGATATTGTAGAATGGGATGTCAAAAACTGGTGGAGAGCAATTGAATACTGGGGGAAGATTTGCCGGTTTGATAATATGGAGGGAAAAAAAATTCTGGATATAGGCGGAAGAGCTGGCGGATTGTCACTGTATTGGGCGTTGAAAGGCGCTGAGGTTATCTGCTCTGATGTTAATGAGGATGGTTTTGAAAAGGCAAAATTGCTTCATAAAAAGTATGGAGTAGAAAACAGAGTAAAATACCGCGTGATAGACGCCATAGATATTCCGTATCAGAATAGTTTTGATGTTATCTGTTTTAAGTCTGTTTTAGGAGCTTCCTGTATAATTCAAATATAGGGAATTCCAAGAAGGGTGGTTGATAAAAAGATACCTCAGAGTAAAATAAGATTAC
>OFFD01000022.1_pt1 | contig 134934 bp, 124 predicted proteins | sample 1521291 | NCBI WGS metagenome assembly OFFD01 (sample SAMEA3504103, study PRJEB24116) | mouse gut metagenome | biome: mouse gut; feature: mouse-associated habitat; material: faeces | place: Denmark | collected 2011 | reverse complement strand
TGACAGGGGCAGTCTGCGCTTTTTGGGCTACCCGGAAGGTTGTGTTTCATAGTAAATATGCAAAGCCGCCGAAAATGATAACGCTAAATATTAGGGTAGTGCAACAGCAGCTGGATAGGAGTGATGCTTTGGCTCCTTACCGAGGAATTAGGATAGCTGTCCAGGGAAAAATGAAATCATTCAGTCCGGGTGTATTGAGGCAGGGAGGAAAAATGGGATGTTCTGTAATACTGGAATTATTCTATATCCTTGTAGAAATTAATAAAGAAACAAAGCTGGAACTGGACAAATTCAACCAGGTACAGGGTTGATGGCGAAGACGTCATGGAAGAAATGTGGAAATATTGCTAAGAATATTGGAAAAATAAAAAGGGGGCTGAATGCCCCCATTATCCAAGATGAAGCTGGGATTTCAAAGCATCCTGCAATACTTGGGAGAAATTGATATTTTGTTCCAGTGCGGCAGCATTCAGCCAGGCGGGAAGGGTAACAGTACGGTTGACGGAGCGGTTGACATGAGCCTGGCGGATGGATGGCATATAGACGTCAACTAACACAGAGCGTTCATTGGGCTGGGTATTCACTTCGGCAAGAGGGGTAGGAGATGGGATGTCTTCCCCGTCTTCCTCCAGGCCGTAAAGGACGCAGCCGAGAAGCTCCCGTGCAGACAGGAGGGCATCATCATCATTTATGCCGCTGGTGGCGCATTTCAGGTCGGGAAAAACGACAGCGATTTCCTGTCCGGGTTCATAAGTGAAAACAGCAGGGTAGAAATAACGTTCTATTTTTTTCATGGGAATAACCTCCTTGATTTGGTATGCCAGAAGGAGCCGGGGCTACTGGAATTTCAGCCCCGACTGTTCTTCAATGCACCGAAGAGTCTTGACAGGAATGTCTTTGTCAGGATGCTTGACGGTGGTGCGCCCTTTTTTGACAGGATGCTTGTATTGGTGGTGGCTTCCTGCCACATTTACTTCATACCAACCGTCTGCCTTCAACATTTTGATAACTTCCCGTGATGAATAACTTTTCATTGGTGTCCCCTCCTGGTAATATTATATTAACACATATAAAAGTATTTGCCAACAAAGAAAACAAATATTTTTATATGTGTTGATAAAAAGATAAGAATGAGAGGGCAGAAAATATCTGCTGCCTATTTTTATAAATAATAAAAATTAAAAAAAGAGAAGAAAAATGGAAAAAGAAAAAGAGACAATGAATGAAGAAGCAAAAGTAACGGGAGAGGAAATCAGCAAAGATGATTTTATGAAGATAACGCTTTCTAAAAATTATGAATTTGAAGGCAGACAGTTTCCGAGGTGGATTTAAGCGGATTGGAAAATTTGACTGCCGGGGATATGATCCAGATTGGCAAAGAGATGAGGAACAGAGGGAATACGGATGCCTCGCCGGAATTTACCATGGAATTCTTCCTGGGACTTGCAGAAAGGAGGCGATGAAAGTAAAATTCAGGGTGAATCATTTTTTCGTTCGTTAGGAATGGAACCAGAATACTTCGGGAAAGTGGTCGCTCCCTTCGCGGGAGCGTGGATTAAAATAACGGCTGATACATGACGTGGAAACCGGAACTGTCAGTTGTTTCCCATGTAGGAGCCCTAATTGAAATAACTGGCAAGTTATAACGAAACATCACAAGCTGTATAAATGCGGCATTTTTCCCCAGTATACATACCGCTTAATACAATGGTCTTGCCAATGCCGGATCGCCAATGATATGTATGCCCGGATTACATTGTTTTTAGAGGCTTAAAGTGTCAAAACGCAGGGCAAGGCTTGAAAGCGGATGTTGAAAAAAATGGTAAAAGTCAAAGTAAGTAATCTTGCAATCCGGGCTTATAGGTGTTATACTAATAATAACTATAAAGAATTTACAATGATATATTGTATATATCATGTATAAGGACATGGAAGTCCACATTTTTATTCAAAGGAGTGATGACAATGGGTATCGGTATTGATATGGGTAACAAACAAAATTACTCTTATCTGTTCCAGAGTCTTTCGTCCAGCGGCGGCGGAATGGGGAATTTGAATTTCCTCTCCGATTATGCTAGCATTAGGAATGGCAGCTATGGTAAGCTTTTGAAGACTTATTATGCTAAACAGCAGGATTCCGGTACAGAAACGAGCAGTAAGGAAAGCAGATCGGGCAGTGTTCTCGACAGAATCTTGGAAGAGAAGAAAAACCCGAAGGTTTCCAAAGAAGTACAAGAGGCAAATGCTAATTTGACAACGGGTCTTTCTAATCTGAGGAATTCCGTTTCGGCATTGCAGAACAGTAAGACGTATACGGATACGGAAAATGGACAGAGCGCAGCGGATAAAGTAACTTCTGCGGTAAAAGCTTATGTGTCGGATTATAATGATGTTTTAAAAGCAGCAAGGGGTTCTACGCTGACGAATAAAACGGCATATGTGGCAAATATGATGAGCAATACGGCTGCGAATGCGGATAAACTTTCGGAAATTGGCGTTACTGTTAATAAGGATGGGACGCTGAGTCTGAGCGCAGAAAAACTAAAAGCGACAGACGTTTCCAAAGTACAGGAATTGTTTTCGGCTGATGATATCATGAGTTATGGTTCTGTAATTTCATCTCGCGTGCAGTTTGCAGGAGGTGCGTCCGGTACAGGCAGTACAGGTTCCACAAGCAATACCGGGACAGATAATACGGTGGCTTCCGGCGCTGCTTCCCTTAAGGAAGACAGCAAGGCGCTTGCATCGGATGAGTTATTTGCGAAGATGAAAGATAAGTATGGCAATGAGACGGATCAATATGATATTAGTAAGATTTTTGCTACGGCAAAGAGTTTTGTAAATAATTATAACAAGATGTTCGATGCCGCAGAGTCCAGTTCGAATTCCGGTGTGGTAGCCAACTTGTCTTACATCAGAGAAAAAACAGCACGCAATGAGGAGGCTCTGAAGCAGTTTGGAATCAGTGTGGATCAAAAAGGCCGCATGAAGATTGATGAGGCTACATTTAAAAAATCGGATATGGCCGAAGTGCAGAAATTATTCAAAGAATATGCTTCTTCGATCGGCACCAACGTATCGCTTGTAGATTATTACATGACTACCCAAGCGAATGCTGCCAGCGGTTATACGGCTGACGGAGGATATAACGTACAGGGAAGCGCCCGTTATGCCGGTATGGTATAAGGTGCTTAGGGTAATTGATAAGTACTCGATATGAAAAGATTTAAAAATATAATGTAAGTGCAGCAGGAAAAAATCCGCTGCACTTATATTTTTATGCGCAGGGGTGCGTAAGGAAATTAGCAGCTTTGCTGCACGCACCCCGCGCGGCGAGTAGGGAAGATGAATCTTCTCTACTCGATTAACGCTTCATTTACGGTTGTACGGATATTTAAACTATGCTATGATGATCGCATCAGGCGGGAAAAACAGAACAAACGCAGGGGGGATAGGATGGATCTGTTGATAAAAATAGGTATTTTTGCAGTCGCTGCATTGGTTTTAAACTATGTGGTTAATATAATCTATAAATATATATTAAAGAAAACAGGAGCGATTCATCTACAGTTTTCAAAAAGTGTACTTGTAATTGTGATCGATGTGATCGTCATATACAGCCTGGCGCAGCAATTTGATATGACGAAGGAGATCAGCAAGGTAGTATTGCAGAGCGGCTCGCTAATCCTGGCAATCGCTACTTTTGCCGCGCAGCATGCTTTGGGCAATGTAATAAGCGGTGTTTCCATATCGGTGTCGAAACCTTATAATGAAGGGGAAAAAATAAGAGTGGTTCAAGGAGGAACTGTGATTGCGGAGGGAATCGTAAGGGATGTGACGCTGCGGCACACGGTGATCTACCAGTTTAACGGAGAAAGCTATATTGTCCCGAATTCGGTTATGGATACGGCAGTGGTGATAAATACGAATTATACGGAAAATATAGGGAACTTTATAGAAGTGGAGATTTCTTATGACGCGGATATTGATGAAGCGCTCCGTATTATAAGAAAAGTATGTGCGGAACATGAATTGACATTAAATACGGAAGAACATGCGGTTACCGCAAGCGGTTATACGCAAAACGGAATTATTTTAAAAACGACGATATGGACGGAAAATCTCGATGATAGTTTTCATGCATGCAGCGATATAAGGATTGCCCTTATAACGGAATTCAAAAAAAGCGGTATAGAGATTCCATATCAGACGGTAACGGTAAATGCTCCGTTTCATACATAAAAACAGAAGGCGGGATATTTTATGGGACTGCAAAGATTTACGTCGGTAGAAAGCGCGCTGGCCATGCTATTTGGAAAGGGCGTTAAAATTGCAAAAAGGGACAGGGTATCAGGCGGCGATATTAATGAGGCGTTTGGGCTGACGCTGACCGATGGAAGACGTATTTTTATGAAGGCAAACAGAAAAGAGAATGTATCCTTTTTTATGGCGGAATCGGCCGGATTGGCTGCGATTGCGGCTGCCGGAGCGATTGGAACGCCTGTTGTTTTTGGTTTTGGAACGGATGAAGAAGGAGCAGGGAGCGCTTTTTTGCTTATGGAATGGATAGAAGGAAAAAGGCGCGTAAAAGATTACTGGGAAGTATTCGCGCGTGAGCTGGCCGCTATGCACCGGGCCGAAACGGAAAGTTATACCGCGGGGGGGAAGTTTGGCTTTGCGGACGATAATTATATTGGGGCGGGCGAGCAAATCAATGAAGTCCGTGACAGCTGGATCACTTTTTTCCGCGAATGCCGGCTGGAACCGCAGTTTGAGAGGGCTTCCCATTATTTTGAAGCAGGAGAAAGGAAAAAGATCATAAAGCTGCTGGAACGGATAGAGGAGATTTTAATAGAACCGGAATATCCTTCGCTGCTGCACGGTGATTTGTGGGCCGGAAACGTAATGACGGGAAGCGACGGAAAGGCGTGGCTGATCGATCCGGCGGTTTATGTGGGGCATGCCGAAGCGGATCTTGCGATGACGGAGCTTTTCGGAGGATTTCCGCAGGTTTTTTATGATGCGTACCGGGAGGCGGCTCCTATGCAGCCGGGGTATGGGAGGAGACGGGATTTGTATAATCTATATCATCTTCTGAATCATTTGAATTTGTTTGGACGGGCATATCTGCCGTCCGTAACGCATATTGTAAGGGAATATATTTCATAAAATTTAAGGGAATTATGGTTGAGAAGAGACTTGATGAGAAAATTCCGCTTGTATAAGCGCCGGGAGGAAGAGTATAATAAAAATGATAAATAAGCCGATAAGGCAGATATTTTACTGGCAGGATGGGAGGCCGGAAAAAGGGAAATGATGAATAAAGATGAAGCATTGCGGATGACATATTCAGGGTTGCTTTTAAAAGACGGGGAAAAGATGGTAAGAGTTTGCTTTGAGAGAGGAAGAAGCGGCTATGCGGAGGGGATCGTGCCAAGGGGAACCATTGAAAAGTCTTCCGGTTTTACAAAAGAAGAAATTGAACAATTAACGGTCTATCTCCGGGAGAATGCCACTGATATTATTAATAAGGCGAAAGAGGTACATTTCCTGAATGAATGGCTGGGAAAAAAATAGGATGTGTAAAGTGCGTGTAGTCATACATGCACTTTTTTTTAAATAGACTAGGTATAAAGGTGAATCGAGAGTGATCTGCTATTTTAAACGTATTATCCAATATTTCCAATATTATTATACCGGTGGTTATTTTTTATATTGTGGCTTATGGGCTGGTTCATAAAAGAAATGTGTATGAAGATTTTATTAAAGGGGCAAAAGACGGTTTTCAGACGGTCATTCAGATCATGCCCACGTTAGTCGGATTGATGGTAGCGGTCGGGGTGCTGCGGGCATCGGGTTTTCTGGAGGCGGTCGGGAAAATATTTGGGGGGCTGGCGGAGAAGATAGGCTTTCCATCGGAATTGGTTCCGCTTGTTTTCGTAAAAATGTTTTCGTCTTCGGCAGCTACCGGGCTGGTACTTGATATTTTCAAAACTCATGGGCCGGATTCCCGGATCGGAATGATCACTTCTATTATGATGAGCTGTACAGAGACTATTTTTTATACCATGAGTGTTTATTTTTTAGCGGCAAAGGTAACGAAGACGAGGCATACTTTAAAAGGCGCGCTGTTTGCCACATTGGCGGGAATTATTGCCAGCGTGGTTTTGGCCGGTATGGTTTCTTAATATAATATTTCCTTCAAAAAGCGAGATAATGTTTGGTGCTTGTGGCAGAAGGCAAAATACAGTATACTTATCATGGTTAGATAAAATATGCAATGCCGTATATTGCCGGTCAGGAAGGCGTTGCAGGATAGGAGATGAGTATGCACCGAGGGAGCAAAGGAAGGCGTCTGCCTTTAAAAACAGTGTATTATCTTTCTTTTTTATTTTTTATAGTAATTCCTATTTTGGTCGTTCTTGTGGGCGCCCTTTTGATTTTGAATAAACAGTTTAAAAACCAAGCGCTTACGAATATCAGGCAGGCGCAGGAGACGGTGATTACGGAGCTGAAATCGGATATTGACATTATGTCCATGCGCCTTTCCCATTTGATTTATACGAATAATAATGAAATATTGGCTTATGCGGCGGAGGTGGATACCGCTGATTTCAGCAGAAGGTATGAGTATGAGCAGAAATTGGAACAGGCGGGGAATCTGGCGCTGGAGCCGGTGAAAGATATCATATCGGTGGGTTTTTATATGAAGGACGGGAGGAAAACTTACATAAAAAATGATATCAAGCGCACGGTGGATGAAGTGAGGGAGATGGACTGGTACCGGAAGGCATTGGAAAAACGCAATACGGTCTGTCTCGGTTCTTATGATACGATTTCTTCCAACGATTTGTTTGTGGGAGGGAAGAAGGATCTGCTGATCCTTGTTTTTGCCCTGGCGCCGGATGTGACGACGGACCGTTCCCAGAAAATAGAAATGGTAGTTTTTTACCAGTCTACGGATGCGGCGGAAAGGATCAAAGAGTATAACAGGAATTACCTTGGGGGGAAGAACAAACTGGGGATTACCCAGATCAGGGACAGCGGCGGGAATCTTGTTTTTTCTACGCTGGAGGAAGGAAAGATTGATTTTTCCGATAAGAAATATACGTGTGTAAAAACGCCGCTGGAATTGAATGACACGGTCTGGTATTTGGAAAGTTATATTGAGACGAGGGATTTGACGCTGGAATATTGGAACCGGGCAATTCTGGTGCTGCTGGCGGCGGTGCTGGTTTTGCTGTTTGCAGGGTATTACTCCAGGTATTTCCTGAGAAGCATCGTGAAGCCGATCGAGGAAATCAGCGGCGGCTTGCGGGAAGTGGAGGAAGGAAACCTGGATGTGCATGTAACGGCCAGCGGCCAGTCCGAAGTGAGGAATATGATTCACCAGTTCAATGCTATGGTCCGCAGGCTGAAAGTGCTGATTGGGGAGTATGAAGAACAGGTGCGCAATATGGAGCGGAAGCCGGGGGACTATCTGGCGGCTTTGCTGAAGAAGGAGATAGAGCCGGAAGAGGTGGAGCGGAGATCAAGGGAATTTTTTATGGAACCCTATGTTCTTATGGGCATGCATATTGTTTATGGGAATCCGGCGGAAAAAGAGACGGATGTGGCCGTGGAATTGAAAAATAGTTTTGAAAGGAATCCAAGGTATGCATCCAGATGTATTGCATATATGGAGACGCCTTCCTTTTTCTTTATTTTTTACCGGGTAACGGAGGAAGAGTATAGCGGCAGGATGATAAAAATGTTACAGGAACTGCAGCGGGGGGCGTCCAAGGAGTTTGGCGTTAAAATCGCGGTATGCGTAGGGAAAAAGGCGTTTGGGCCCGGGGAGTTTTTGCAAAGGGAAGAGGACGTGAGGAAAAAAATTTGTCTGCGGCATCTGCTGGGAGAGAATGCGGTCATCGATTTGGACAGGGCGGAGGAAAAGGAGGAAGACCTGCTGGAATTGGCCAGGGAATACGAAAGGCTGGCAAACGCTTTGTATATTGCGGATGAAAAAAATATGGCGGAGGAGAAGGACAAGCTGTTTGCGGCGTTTACGGATCGGCAGATGGAGGAAATGCGGCAGCGGGTATACGGGGCGATCCTGGCTATCGGAAACAGGTTTGATATGGATAATTCCCGCTTTTCGGACGTGTTTGGGCAACAGTACAATTATTTGGACAAGATAGGGCGGATCGAGGATGTACGGGGATTGAAGCTATGGCTGACGAATTATTTCGCGTGGCTGATGGATTATTCCGCTTCCAGGTTGAACGTAGCGGAAACGGATGTGATTGTAAAGGCGAAACGGTATATGGCGGATCATTATGAGGACTGCGAATTGTCATTATCCAAAGTGGCGGATTATGTGGGGCTGAATGAAAAGTATTTTACGAATCGCTTTACCAAGGAGACGGGGGAAAATTTTTCTTCTTATTTGACGGCGCTTCGGATGCAGAAGGCGAAAGAATTGCTGAAAACGACGACCTTTAAAGTTTATGAGATTTCCGAGATGGTAGGATATCATAACGCGGAGCATTTTAACAGGATGTTTAAAAAATTGAATGGAATTACACCTGCCCAGTACAGAAAAACCATGTGAAGACGTGGTTTTTCTTACTTTTTATCAAAAAAACTTACCAAAAATCAAAAAACGGAATCTGCATCATCTGAAAAAATATCAAGAAAAATGAAAATATGAAATGGCGGAGAGGATGTCAAGCTGATATTCTTGAAACACAGTTTGGCCAGCTGGAAATGAATGGAAAGAAAAATCCAGGAGGTATCATTAGAATGAAAAAAAGAATTATTGCTTCTATTTTAACGTGTGCAATGGCGGCATCTTTATTCATCGGATGCGGAAGCACAGGGGGGGATACAAAGGAAGGAGCTGCCGTGGAAGAAGCTCCGGCGGCAGAAGAGGGCGGGGAAGAGAGCGCGGCGCCCGCAGCTTCTAATGAAGAGTTGAGCGGTACGCTTACTTTTGCCATTTGGGATAATAATTTGAACGATTTTATCGAAGAAAATGATATGGTAGGAAAATTCCAGGAACAATATCCGAACGTGGATGTGGAAGTGGAAAAAATCAAGGACGATTCCGAATATTGGAATGCGATGAAGATGCGGGCATCGGCAAACCAGCTTCCCGACATTATGTTTAATAAGCCGTTTACCTTGTCCAGATTCAAGGATTATCTGATCGACTTGTCAGGAACAGAGGCATGTGCCAACAATGAGCTGGCAAGCGGCTATGCATTGGACGGAAAGGTGCTTGGCATACCGATGACATCCGGCTATGAATATGTATTTTATTGGAAGGATATGTTCGAGGAAGCAGGGGTGGGGGTTCCCACCACATGGCCTGAATTTGAGGCGGCGGCAAAGACTTTGCAGGATTATTTCGGAAAAGAAAATCCGGACTTTATGGCGATTGCCTGCGGGTTGAAGGATGAATGGCCGGATTACCCTTATATGGAGTTTATGCCGGCTTTGGAATCGGCGAACGGGCAGAACTGGAATACGATGGCAACCCAGGATGCGCCTTTTGCAGAAGGAACGGATATCAATAAGGCCTACAACAAAGTATATAACCTGTTTACATCGGGAGTTCTTGGTAAAGATCCGTTAGGGCTTGGAAACGATCAGGTAACGAGCCTGTTTGCAGCTAAGAGTGCGGCGATCCTTGCGTTGGGAGACTGGGGTCTGCAGAATATCGCAAATGGTACGGACGATATTTCCCAGCTTGGGACATTCTATCTTCCGACAAGAAATACGGAATCCGACCCTTATAATGTAATCGTTCAGGGCGATTCCTTTATGGGGGTAACGACTCACTCCAAGAATCAGGAAGCGGCAGTGGCGTTTGTGGAATGGTTCTATTCGGAAGCATGGTATCCTGACTACATAAATTATGTGTCTTCGGCTTCTTCGATGAAGAATTTCCCGAAGGATAAAGATCCTGTTTTGGCAGAGGCAGATACGCTTTGCCCGGATAAAGTACTCGTTATGTATGACGGCGGCGGTGATGATTTTTCGGCAATCCAAAATGAGACTACGTTTGATTATAAGAAACTGGGCGCTCAGATGATGACGGAAGGTTTTGATTTGAATGCGGCGCTGGATGAACTGAATACGAAATGGGCGGAAGCAAGGGCAAAATTAGGAATCCAGTAAACCGAAAAGCAGATAGTAACCAGAAAACGGGGGCTGCGCAGAGCGGCCCCTGCTTATTACCGGGAGGTAGTCATGAGCAAATTAGGTAAGAAGAGGAAACAGTTTATTTTTGCGGCGCTGGTGGTGCCGATGCTTCTCCTGATTGCATTTGTTGTTTTTCCGGCCATCGATTTATTTCGGATGAGTTTTACGAATTGGGATGGCTATTCGCCGGAAAAAGATTTTATCGGGATGGCAAATTATGTATCCATGTTCCAGAATAAGGATTTGTGGATGTCGTTAAAAAATAATGCGGTATACTTTTTCATCCATTTATGCATGATTGTAGTGGAATTGGCTTTTGCGGTGCTTTTAACGGGCAAGTTAAGGGCGGCAAAATTTTATAAAACTATGGTGTTTATGCCGTATATTATCAATGGGGTGGCGATTTCCTATGCCTTTTCCTATTTTTTTTCGCCAATCAACGGAGCCTTTGACGCTATTTTGTCGGCGGTGCATCTGGAGTCTTTGATCAGGAGCTGGCTGTCCGATCCGAAGATTGTCAATTATGTGCTGGCGTTCGTCTCTTTGTGGAGGTTCAGCGGTTATCATATTATTTTATTTATGGCGGCGCTGCAGTCCATACCGCAGGATCAGATGGAGGCGGCCGAGGTGGACGGGGCGACGACCTGGCAGTTGTTTAAATACATACAGGTGCCGGCTATTATGCTGATGGTGGATTTCGTGCTGTTCGATAATATCAGAGGGGCTTTGCAGGTGTTCGATATTCCGTTTGTTATGACGGCGGGCGGCCCCGGATATGCTTCTTCCACGTTTACGTTATATACGATCAAGACGGCGTTTACTTTCTCGAACTTTGGCCTGGCTTCTACGATGGCTGTGGCGATTATGTTTATGATCGTTTTTATTTATGTGGTGCAGAATTATCTGATTCATGGTCTGGTCTTGAAGGATAGGAGGAAATAGATATGCAGAAAAAGGTGTTGACGCAGACTTTCAAACAAATCATATGCCTTTGCATGGTTGCCATCGTGCTTGCTCCCATACTTCTTACTTTTTTCGCGGCATTGAAGACGAAAGCGGATATGGCGACAACTTCGCCGCTGCTTCTGCCGGCATGGGACAGGGTAACGTTTGAAAACTTTCAGGATGTATTGACGGATAAATATTTATTGCTTGGGTTTCGGAATACGGGTATTATATTAGTGATTTCCCTTTTCTTTAATGTCATGTTCGGCACGGTAACGGCTTTTATTATCGAACGTTTCCAGTTTAAGGGAAAGAAGATCGTAGTAGGATTGTTTTTTATGGGGATGCTGATCCCTACTTTTGTAACAGAGATCGCCCGGTTTCAGGTGATTCAGGGGCTGCATCTTTACAATACCATATGGGCACCTATCGTTATTTATGTGGCTTCCGATTTGATGCAGCTTTATATTTACCGGCAGTTTATTTCCGGTTTGTCGGTGTCGCTGGACGAGGCGGCGCTGCTGGACGGGTGTTCTTATTTCGGGTTGTTTGTAAAAATCATCTTCCCGCTGCTGGCGCCGGCTACGGCTACGGTCTGCATTATTAAGGCCATCAATATTATTAACGATATGTATATTCCGTATTTGTATATGCCGAAAAACAAGCTGCGCACTTTGACGACTTTTTTAATGAATTATGCCAATGCCCAGCAAGGATCGTGGCAGACTTTGGCGGCCGGCATCATTATCATTATGATTCCGACGATAGCCATTTATATTTTCTTCCAGAAGTATATTCTGGCGGGAGTAGCGGCGGGAGCCGTGAAGGAATAGGAGGAAAGGCATGAAAGCAGAGATCAACTGGCTGGATGACCCGGAGGTGTTCCGGGTCAACCGGCTTCCGGCCCATAGCGACCATCGTTTTTATAAGAGCATGGAGGAGATGGAAGAAGGGAGAAGCTCTTTGGAGCAGTCTTTAAACGGCATGTGGAAATTCCGCTATTCTGTGAATGCGGCGTCGCGGCCGGCGGAATTTTATAAGGAAGGCTTTGACTATGGGGATTTTGATGAAATTGCGGTACCCTGCCATATTGAAATGGCGGGGTATGACAAAATCCACTATATTAATACGATGTATCCGTGGGAAGGACATGTATACCGAAGGCCGGCTTATAGTCTGGAAAACCGGGCGGAATGGAAAGGGATGTTCAGCCAGGCTGCTTATAATCCAGTAGGTTCTTATATGAAGGAATTTGACTTGGAGGAGGGGCTTCTGGGGCGTCGGGTGATCATCTGCTTCGAAGGTGTGGAACAGGCGATGTACTTATGGCTGAACGGAAGCTTTGTAGGGTACGCCGAGGATAGTTTCACGCCTTCGGAATTCGACCTGACTCCTTATTTGAAAGAAAAAGGAAATGTGCTTGCAGTAGAAGTACATAAGAGAAGCAGCGCGGCTTTTTTGGAAGACCAGGATTTTTTCCGCTTTTTCGGGATTTTCCGAAACGTAACATTGTATGCAAAACCGGAAATGCATGTGGAAGACTTGTGGGCTTTGCCGGAACTGGAAGAAGGAGGAACGGGAAGGCTGGCGGTGGAGCTGGATATATCCATGGAACAGGGGTGTTCCGGGAAGACGGAAATTATTTTGGAAGACGAGGAAGGGAATTGTCTGCTGCGTTATGAGATGCCTTTGGCGGCGGACGGCATTGATAAGGGGACACATGGGCGAATGCCGAAGAAGACCTTGGGTAAGGTGATTCCCTGGGAAAATAAGAATCCTGTTTTGTATTCCCTGCTGATCCGTTTATACGACGAAGGGGATGAACTGGTGGAGGTTGTCCCTTACTCGATTGGATTTCGAACGATAGAGATCAGGGACAAGGTTATTTTTTTGAATGGAAAGCGTTTGGTGATAAACGGTGTAAACCGGCATGAGTGGAGTGCGGAAAAGGGCAGATGCATTGGAATGGAGGAAATGCGGAAGGATATGGACTGCTTGATATCCAATCACATCAATGCTGTGCGCACCTGCCATTATCCGAATCAGATGCCGTGGTATGATTTATGTGACAGAAACGGGATCTATATGATGGCGGAGGCAAATCTGGAATCCCACGGCTCCTGGCAGAAGATGGGGGTATGCGAGCCGTCATGGAATGTTCCCGGTTCTCTGCCACAGTGGAAGGAAGCGGTATTGGATCGCGTGAAAAGTAATTTTGAATTATTCAAAAACCACGTTTCTATTTTATTTTGGTCTTTGGGCAATGAGTCTTATGCGGGCGGCAACATAGAGGCCATGAACCGGTATTTGAAAGAAAAACGGGACGGAAGGCTGGTGCATTATGAGGGAGTCTTCCATAACCGGGCTTATGAAGATACCGTTTCCGATGTGGAAAGCCGTATGTATGCGCCGCCGGAGCAAATCAGGGAATATTTGGAAAATGATCCGAAGAAGCCGTTTCTTCTTTGCGAGTATATGCACGATATGGGCAATTCGTTAGGGGGAATGGATTCTTACATGAAACTGCTGGATGAATATGAGATGTACCAGGGAGGATTTATCTGGGATTATATCGATCAGGCAATTTTGGTGGAGGATGAGGTGACCGGAAGAAAAGTGTTAAGATATGGAGGGGATTTTGACGACCGGCCTTCCGACTACGAGTTTTCCGGGAACGGCATTGTGTTTGCAGACCGAACGGAAAAACCGGCTATGCAGGAGGTGAGGTATTACTATGGGCGATATGAGTAAAGGGAAATATCAGGAGGAAAAAGGAACGGAGGGCGGAACGGGTTTGCTGCAAGTAATTTATGGCGATGTGACGCTGGGAGTCCGGGGAACATATAGGGGGACGGAATTCCATTATATTTTTTCTTATGCGGTACATGGTATGGAATCGCTTGTTATCGATGGGCGGGAATGGCTGTACCGGTCCCCCCGGCCCACATTCTGGAGGGCGGCGACGGACAATGACAGGGGAAGCGGGTTTCCGTTAAAAAGCGGGATGTGGCTGGCGGCGGACATGTTTATCAAATGCACCGGAATTGCTGTGGCGGTGAACGGAGAGGATATCCCCCTTCCCTGTGCGCCGGAAAATAATCGGTATGTGGCCGGCGTTCCTAAGGCGGAACGGGTAAAAATTACTTATACTTATGAAACGGTTACGAATCCTGCGACAAAGGTTTGTGTTGCCTACGAGGTGACGGGGGATGGGGAGATCCGTACAGATGTACATTATTATGGGTTCAAGGGACTGCCCCAGCTTCCGGCTTTTGGTATGCGCTTTGTGATGCCTACTTGTGCGGATCGGTTCCGATATGAAGGCTTGTCCGGGGAGACCTATCCCGACAGAAAAGCCGGGGGCATACCGGGTATCTATGAAGTACAGGGGCTTCCGGTCACTCCCTATCTGGTTCCTCAGGACTGCGGCGTCCATATGGATACGAAATGGGTGGAAATATATAGAAGCAATGGCCTGGATAATAGCAGGGGAGGCAAAGAAATGTCGGTGCTGCATTTCGATTTGGGAAATCTGGCTTTTTCTTGCCTGCCCTATACCGCTTCGGAGCTGGAGAACGCCACGCATCAGGAAGAGCTTCCCCCTCCCCGCCGGACAGTCTTCTGCATCTACGGCGCGGTTCGCGGAGTAGGAGGTATCGACAGCTGGGGAACGGATGTGGAGGAAAAATATTGGATCGATGCTGAGGATGACATTGAGTTTCGCTTTTCGATGAAGATAAAAGATAAAGAATAGTAGAAAGAGTTTATTTTCATAATTACAAGGCGGCCAATCCGTTGGAGGATTTGGCCGCTGCTGTTCGCTTGGGGTTTATTGCCGTGTTACGACCGGTTTTCCCTCTTTGTCAAGTAAGGGCGTAAATCCTGCCGCTGCTCCGTTAAAGTGAAACAGATAATTAATACCTGTTTCTGTGTCAACCCAAATTTCTGTGACATTGACTGTTCCCTGACTATAAGTTTTCTTAAAGCGTTTCATAATTGTGACTCCTTATAAATTGATTAGTTTTGTAACTGCCTGTGGCATTTATGTATAAAAAGAGTGTAACATAATCATTTTGGACTGTCCAGCGGGACATGTATCAGTGATATAATGAATAGCAGAATAAGAACATTTGTTTAATACAGCATCCTCCCTTTGATGAAAATACCTTGACGATCAGCCGCAATGCAGTATAGAATACAAAGGAATGTAAAATACTGGTTAGAAGCAGAAACAGAAAGGGAACGATCAATAAATGAAAACATCATCGGATTTGCAAATATTGCTCAGAAACATAGACCGCAGGGGATATCCTGCTTATAAGGATACAAAAGGGAGTTACGGCTTTGGGAATTATATGCTTTCCATCGACCACGTACAGGGGGATCCTTTTGCTTCCCCTTCCAAGGTAAGCATTCATATAGAAGGAAAAACGGCAGGTTTTCCGGAGGAATATTATAAGACGAAAGAGAGAAGAGTCGCATTGCAGGATTATCTGCTGAGACTGTTCCGCAGCGAAGTGGATAAATACAATTTTAAAGCAAAGGGTTCCGGGAAGAGCGGGCTTATGTCGGTCAGCAGACCGGGGCAGGAGGTGCTGGAACGTACGGCCTGTGAGATTGATCCGAAGTCGGGAAAACTGGCGGTTCGGCTGGAAGTCGGTTTTCCGGCGAACGGAAGGACGATCTGTTCTTCAGAACTGATAAAGATTCTGTTTGATTTTTTGCCGAAATGCGTGCAGGATGTATTATTTTACCGGAAATTGAATGGAAGCGAAGTAGAAAAAATCATATTTTTGGCGGATGACAGGGAATATATCCGAAATAGGCTGGAAGAGATGGGGCTAGTTGCCTTTGTAGCAAACGGTTCGGTGCTTCCGAGGGAATCGGGAGTTTCGGACAGGCCGATGAAAAACAGCGTACTTTTCCGTTCTCCGGAGTCTATGGAAGTGGAAATGGATCTGCCTCATAAGGGCAGGGTGAAAGGAATGGGTATCCGCAAAGGAATCACCCTTATTGTGGGAGGGGGATATCACGGGAAATCCACGCTGCTGAAAGCGCTGGAGCTGGGAGTGTACAATCATATTGCCGGAGACGGCAGAGAATATGTGGTGACGGTTTCCGATGCGGTCAAAATCAGGGCGGAAGATGGAAGATGCGTGAAAAACGATGATATTTCCATGTTTGTCAATAATCTTCCGAACGGAAAGGAAACGAAGAGCTTTTATACGGAGGATGCCAGCGGCAGTACTTCCCAGGCGGCGAATGTGATCGAAGCGATGGAAAGCGGGACTTCCCTATTGCTGATCGATGAAGATACATGCGCTACGAATTTTATGGTGCGGGATGAGCTGATGCAAAGGGTGGTTCACAGAGAGAAGGAGCCGATTACGCCGTTTATTGAGAGGGCGCGTTACCTTTATGAAAAGAAGGGAATCTCCTGTATCGTTGTGGCGGGCAGTTCGGGTTCCTACTTTAGCATTGCCGACTGGATTGTGCAGATGGATAATTATGTGCCGATGGAGATCACTTCTCTGGCGAAAGCGGAAGCGGAAAAATATCCGCCTTTATCCGTTCCGGAAAAAGAACCGGATGAGCCGGATTACAGGCGTGCGCCGCGGGCCGGAAAAGGCGGCAGGGATAATGGCGGCCATATGCAAAGGAACATGGGGCGCGGAGGACGAGGCGGCCATGGCGATAACAGGGATAACAGGGTGAAAATCAAAAGCATGGGAAAAGAAGGCGTCAGCCTGAATAAAGAGAATGTCAACCTGCATTATGTGGAGCAGATCGCAGACAGCGAACAGGTGACGGCTTTGGGATATCTGCTGGCGTACGCGGAGAACCATATGTTCAACGGAAAGGACAGTATGCAGGAGATCGTCGGCAAGCTGATGAAGTTGATGGAGCAGAAAGGGCTTGCGAGCGTGGTTCCGGGGGATTATCTTCCGTCAGGACTGGCATTGCCGAGAAAACAGGAGATTTTCGCCTGCTTTAATCGGTACAGGGCGATGAACCTTTAAAAAGAGGCAACGGACATATTATCTGATGGGATATGTCCGTTGCCTGTCTTTTGGAATTTTTATATAATGATATTGGAATATGTATTATTCTTTCATGGAGGATACAAGATACCGGCCTAATGCCTGATCTTCTACCATAACATGGTTAAACAAAAAATCCTGTAAATGGTCTTTGATCTGGGGCACCATTTCTTCGGGATGTTTTCCCAGTCTGGGAAGGTCTATATCAATGATGCTGGCGCGGAATACAGCATGGGATTGCTTGTGCTGGTCAGTTTCGGGATAGTTATATTTCAGCATCAGATCTTCTTCCGTATAGAAGTGATAGGACGTATATTCTCTTAACTCGCAGACGATATCCAGCAATTCCTTTGTAGTGGCATTCTGGCAGCCGTGCATGATGAGCTGTTCCATTTCGCGGCCGATATGAAATAATATTTGATGCTGGTCGTCAATAGCCGGAACGCCGCATTCCATTTCTTTGCACCAGTCGAATTTAAAATCAAACATATATAGATACCTCCATTTGGAAAATAGTTGTATGGTTTATGTATTCTGGCGATGAAACAGGTGATATGATTTTATATTTTATAATAGGACAATAGAGTATGCAACTGAAAATTACATAAAATAAAAAAATTAAAAAACAATAGAAAGAACGAAAGATAATATTTAAAAAGGAAGATAAAAAATGAATGAAAAAAAGCAGATATTTTTGGCACCGGAGCCGGAGATAATGACAATAATAACTGTAATGGTGGTTTTGGCCGCGGCCATTTTTATTATATTTTGGGCGGTGCGTTTTTATAAAAGAAAAAAGATGGGGTTCCTTGACGATATGGAGGGACATGAGTTTGAGTATTTCTGTGCCAAGCTGTTAAAGGACAGCGGATTTATCGATGTGGAGGTGACGAAGGGCAGCGGGGATTATGGTGTGGACATATTGGCGGAAAAGGACGGCGTCACTTATGCGGTGCAATGCAAATGTTATACTGATCCGGTGGGAGTCAAAGCGGTGCAGGAAGCATATGCCGGCAGGGACTACTACGACCGCATGGTAGGCGCGGTTATGACCAACCAGTATTTTACCGCGCCCGCGGTGAATGCGGCCCGGAAGCTGAAAATATTGTTATGGGACAGGGGGTATTTGGAAAATATGATGGAGGAAAAATAGTTGTCCTATTAAACAGTAGTACAACTATTTTTTATTTGTACTAATTTTTTGATGACTTAATATTGACAAGTTTGGAGGGGAAGAAATAAAATAAGAATAGAAAGACAGCGATAGCAGTCGCGCGTAAACACGTACTCATGCTACGCGTAACATGAGTACGCATAGCATGGGTACGCTAATATTGGAAAAATGGAGGATGGTAGAATGAAAACAGGAAAAGACTACAAATTTTGGTTTTGTACAGGATCACAGGATCTGTATGGGGATGAATGTCTTGCAAATGTTGCGGAACATTCCAGAATTATCGTGGAAAATCTGAATAAATGCGGGCTTCTGCCTTTTGAAGTAGTGTGGAAGCCGACTCTGATTACAAATGAGCTTATCAGAAAAACGTTTAATGAAGCGAATGCGGATGAAGAATGTGCGGGCGTGATTACATGGATGCATACATTTTCACCGGCGAAATCATGGATACTCGGGCTGCAGGAGTACAGGAAACCCCTGATGCATTTACATACACAATTTAACGAGGAGATTCCGTATGATGCGATCGATATGGACTTTATGAATGAGAATCAGTCTGCCCACGGCGACAGGGAATATGGGCATATCGTGAGCCGTATGGGAATCGAGAGAAAGATCGTAGTAGGACATTGGAATGACAAGGAAGTGCAGAAAAAGATCGCGGATTGGATGCGCACGGCGATCGGGATTATGGAATCTTCCCATATCCGTGTATGCCGCGTTGCGGACAATATGAGAAATGTTGCGGTAACGGAAGGCGATAAGGTAGAAGCCCAGATAAAATTCGGCTGGGAAATCGATGCATATCCGATCAACGAAATTACGGAATATGTAAAAGATGTTGCGGAAGGAGATGTCAATGCTCTGGTAGATGAATATTATTCGAAATATGATATTTTACTGGAAGGCAGGGACGAAGCGGAGTTCAGAAAACATGTGGCGGTTCAGGCAGGAATTGAGATCGGCTTTGAGAAATTCCTGGAAGAGAAAGACTATCAGGCGATCGTTACTCATTTCGGCGATTTGGGCGGTTTGCAGCAGCTTCCCGGATTGGCAATCCAAAGGCTGATGGAAAAAGGATATGGTTTCGGGGCAGAAGGCGACTGGAAGACGGCTGCCATGGTTCGCCTGATGAAGATTATGACTTCGGGAATGAAGGATGCGAAGGGAACTTCCTTTATGGAAGATTATACCTATAATTTAGTACCGGGCAAAGAAGGAATTCTACAGGCGCATATGCTGGAAGTATGCCCTACGGTGGCGGAAGGAAAGATTGGCATTAAAGTAAATCCGCTTTCCATGGGCGACAGGGAGGATCCTGCGCGTCTTGTATTTACCTCCAAGACAGGGCCGGCGGTAGCAACTTCCCTGATCGATCTTGGGAACAGATTCCGTCTGATCATCAATGCCGTTGACTGCAAAGCGGTAGAGAAACCGATGCCCAAGCTTCCGGTTGCCACCGCGTTCTGGACGCCGCAGCCGAACTTGAAAACGGGCGCGGAAGCGTGGATTCTGGCAGGAGGCGCTCACCATACGGCATTCTCCTATGACCTTGGCGTGGATCAGATGGTAGACTGGGCGGCAGCTATGGGAATTGAGAGCGTGGTGATCGACAACGATACAACGATCAGGAACTTTAAAAATGAACTGAGATGGAACGAGGTCGTATTCAGATAGAAGCGGATCGGGAGGCATGGATCGGGAAAGGCGGGATATGGCAATGGATAGAAAAGAAATGATTATAAGCGGCAGGACGGCGCTTGGCATAGAATTCGGTTCTACCAGAATCAAAGCGGTGCTGATAGGGGAAGACCATTCCCCTATTGCATCGGGGAGTTATGAATGGGAGAACCAGTATGAAAATAATATCTGGACCTATAGCCTGGATATGGTTTGGAAAGGCTTGCAGGACAGCTACGGCGAACTGGCGGCAGATGTGGAGAAGCAGTACGGAGTCGCGCTGGAAACGGTGGGAAGCATCGGTTTCAGCGCCATGATGCACGGATATATGGCGTTTAATAAAGAAGGGGAGCTTCTGGTGCCTTTCCGCACATGGAGAAATACGATTACCGGAGAAGCGGCGGAGGAACTGACGAAGCTCTTCCAATACAACATTCCCCAAAGATGGAGTATTGCTCATTTGCGCCAGGCAATACTGAACAAAGAAGAACATGTAAAGGATATCAATTATCTGACGACTCTTGCGGGATATGTGCATTGGAAAATGACAGGAAAGAAAGTGTTGGGAGTGGGAGACGCTTCCGGTATGTTCCCTATCGATACGGATACAAAAGATTATTATGCGAGAATGCTGGAGCAGTTCGACGAATTGACAGCGGAAGAAAAATATCCGTGGAAACTGAAAGAGATCCTTCCTGAAGTATTAGTGGCCGGCGAAAATGCCGGAACTTTGACGGAAGAAGGCGCAAAGCTGCTGGACGCTTCCGGCAGACTAAAGGCCGGCATTCCCGTATGTCCGCCCGAGGGCGATGCGGGAACGGGCATGGCGGCAACGAACAGCGTAGCCGTGCGTACGGGCAATGTATCGGCAGGAACCAGCGTTTTTTCTATGATTGTTTTGGAAAAGGAGCTTTCCAAAGTATATCCTGAGATCGATCTGGTGACGACGCCGGACGGGAGCCTGGTCGGTATGGTGCATTGTAACAACTGTACTTCGGATTTGAATGCATGGGTCAATCTTTTTAAAGAATTTATGGTAACATTTGGCATGGAAGTAGATATGGATAAGCTTTTCGGAACTTTGTACAATAAGGCGCTGGAAGGCGATAAGGACTGTGGCGGTTTGTTGTCCTACTGCTATTTTTCCGGCGAGCCGGTAACTGGCTTTGAAGAGGGCCGTCCTCTGTTTGTCAGGGATGTGGACTGTAAGTTTAATCTGGCGAACTTTATGCGGACACACCTTTATTCTTCACTGGCTGCTTTGAAAATTGGTTCCGATATTTTGTTCAAGGAAGAAAAAGTACAGGCGGATGAAATATTCGGACATGGCGGCCTGTTTAAAACAAAGGGAGTAGGACAGGGAATACTTGCGGCAGCTATGGACGCTCCCGTTTCCGTTATGGAAACGGCCGGAGAAGGCGGCGCATGGGGAATTGCGGTGCTGGCCGCTTATATGCGGAATAAGAAGGACGGGGAAGATCTGGCCCGTTATTTGAACGAATCGGTATTTGCAGGAAACAAGGGAAGCAAGATGGAACCTGTGGCAGAAGATGTGGCGGGATTTGACGCATTTATAAAGCGTTACAAAGCCGGCTTCCCGATTGAAAAAGCGGCGGTGGAAAGCATTCGGTAAAACTGCGCAGCATTTGCACAGCTTTCGCATCGCATTTGCGTTGCATTCGCGTTGCATCGGCAGCGCGGTAAGAAAGGCATGGTTAGATATGTTAGAAGAATTGAAAAAAGAGGTATATGAGGCGAATATGCAGCTTCCGAAATATGGGCTTGTGACTTTTACCTGGGGCAATGTGAGCGGAATCGACAGGGAAAAGGGACTCTTTGTCATTAAGCCGAGCGGCGTGGAATATGATAAACTGACGCCGGAAGATATGGTTGTTATGGATTTGGAAGGCAATAAGGTGGAAGGAAGGTACAATCCTTCCTCCGATACGCCGACCCATTTGGAATTATATAAAGCGTTTCCGAAAATAGGAGGGATCGTACATACCCACTCTTCCTGGGCGACGAGCTGGGCGCAGGCCGGGAGAGGGATTCCATGTTATGGAACGACCCATGCGGATTATATGTATGGCGAGATCCCCTGCGTAAGATGTCTGACAAAAGAAGAGATCGAAGGCGCATATGAAAAAAATACAGGGCTTTTGATTGCGGACTATTTTGCAGATAAGGACTACATCGCGGTTCCGGCAGTGCTTTGCAAGAATCACGGGCCGTTTACATGGGGAAAGGACGCCCATGAGGCAGTTCATAATGCGGTAGTGCTGGAGGAGGTGGCCAAGATGGCGGCAAGATGTGAAATGATCCAGCCGAAAGTGGCTCCGGCACCGCAGGAATTGCAGGATAAACATTATTATAGAAAGCATGGAGAAAATGCTTATTACGGACAGCAATAGGAAAGACGGCGATATAAGGCAAAAGGACGGCGTTCCATAGGTGAAAAGCTTATGGAACGCCGTTATTGTATAATGGAAGAAGTATTGGTAAAATATATAGAAAAATGAGTCCATATGAAACTTTTCCGGTATATGAATCGTATTACATATATAAGAACTTAGGATGAGGGGGCATTATGCTGAGAGGTAAGGAAAAGGAAGCGGAGGCACCGTTTGCGAAATATAAAGACATATTATACCGCGTTGCTTTTTCCAACATGAAAAGTAAGGCGGATGCCGAAGACGTGGTGCAGGAAGCTTTTTGCAGATATTTAAAGGCGAAGCCTTCGTTTGACAGCGAAAATCATGAAAAGGCGTGGTTTATCCGGGTCGTTATTAATATTTGTTATGATATTCAGAAAAGCGCATGGTTTTCAAGAACTGTGGCGTTTGATGAAGTGCCGGAATGTGAGATGAAGCATTTCCATCTTCCGTTTGTGGAAGAAGATGAAACATTATGGCATGTGATGGAACTGCCGGCGGCTTACCGCAATCCATTGTATTTGTTTTATTATGAAGATTATTCCATTAAGGAGATTTCCCAGGTGATGGATTTGGGGGAAGGGGCGGTTAAGACGAGGCTCCGCCGGGGCAGGGAACTGATGAAAGAACGGATTCTGTATGGAACGGAAAGAAAGGGCATGGGCCTTACGGAAAGGGCTCTGAAAGAAGGTGGCAAGGATGCGGATCTATGAGTGGAATAAGGGCGTGGCGGATGCAAAGGGAATGAATAAAGGGCCGGGAAAAATAAACGGAAAAAAGTCCTATGATATTCCGGCGGAAAGCGGCAGGGTAAGGCAGGAAGAAGACAGTTTCCGCAGCAGTCTGCAAAGGAGCATGCATGTTCGGATGGAAACGAATACGGCTTTAAAAACGGGGAAAGAAGTTTCGGTAAGAGAGATTCCGTACAGCGAATGCGATATGGTGGAAATCAATGTATTGGAAGGGTATGTGCTGAAGGCCAGACGGGAAAGGGCAGGAGAAGGGGATGAACAGGGAGGACAACAAGTATATGTGGAGAAAAAGAACGATGAAGGGGAAGTGAAAGCATATCTGTTCCATGGATCACAGATCCGGCAGGATGGAGGGGATGAGATGGAGAGAATGGCTTATGCCGTGATGAACCAGAAAGGGAGGTAAGTATGGGAATCGGAGGAATCGGTTTTTCCGTTCAGCATTATTTCAGGGAAGCGGTAAAAAGAAAATATTCGGGGGATGATGCGGAACAATGGGAAGGGAAAGAACTTAAGGAAAACAAAGGGACTTTTGTGGAAAATCCGGCGGAAAGAAATATAGAAAAGCTGCCGGAAGGCCGTAAGCCGGCGATACGCGAGAAAAACCAGGGCGCGCCCTATTCTTATCTGGCGAATGAAAACGGGGTGATAGAATATAACGGAACGGTATTTACGCTGGACAATGAGAGAAAATGGTTATGCCTTGGAAACATTGATTTGAATCATATGGAACAGGTGATACGTATTCCGTTATCGGAAGGCGGCTGCCTGATGGTAAACAGGAATAATATAGATGATCTGGCCAGGGCTATCGGGATGTTTTCGCCGGAGGATATCAACCGTATTTTAAGGGCAATTAAGCTGGATGGCAAAATACAGCAGATGAAGCGCGAAATCGAAGAAATGGAGGACGGTATCGGCAAGAGCAGCGAGGAGCAGAATGCGGATAGCGTGGAAAGTGCGGAAAAAGCGGCGGAGAAGAACGGAAAGACGAACGGTTTCAACGGATATGAGGGCGGTGAAAAGGAAAAAGGAGTGTTTAAGCTGAAAGAATGGCAGCTGGAAGCTTTGGTGGAGGAAAGAGATGAGCGGAATTTCTAATACGCAGACATACTTGCGGACGGGGAGAGATGACTTCTTTCATGGCGGAAGATCCGGAAGGAGCAGGAAAGAAGGGGAAAATTCCAAAAGCATCCGGGACTTTCTCGGCAAAGAAGAGGATGCTGATGATAAGATGGATATCATCAGAAAGCGAAAAGAAGAAATTGTGGATAAGGTAAGAAGAGGGGAGACAGAGACCTCCATTCCGATCGGCGCAGGATCTTATACAATGAAGCAGTGGAATAAGATGATGCGGGGACTGGATAAGGCGATCGACGACATGCAGGAGAGAATCCGCAAGGATGAAGAAAAAGCCAGGGAAAAAAGGAACGACCCCGTTACGGCCGATATGCTGGAAGAGCTGCTGGGCGTCAATGTAAAAAAAGAAAAATCGATAGCGAAAGGGGATCTATACTACCAGATTACAGGAAAGGAGCGTTTTGGCCAGGATAACAGTCTCTACAGCGTGCAGAATAACGGAGACGGCCAGTTTTTGATTACGGATAAAACGACAGGCTGTATTTATAAATTTGCAGAGAATGGCTGCCAGTTACAGACGGATCAAGGTACGGGAAGGACTTTCCTGATTCCATGCGATGATTTTGGAATGTCTGGCAGCATTATGGTCGTGGATGATACGCTCAAAGCGATGCTGGCGCAATATTTTGGGACAGACAGGCTGGAAGAAGGGGAATTGACGGGCTATATATTCCGCAGAAATGAGGCGACCGGAATAGAGATCATGATACCGGAGGGAATGGAAGGGAAAATGGCTCATATGTTATTCCAAAGCAAAGCGGATGTGGAGGCGTATGAACAGCTGGTGCAGACCTATAAGACCCAATACCCTAACCTGGTGAGGAGCGATGAAATGGCGGCCTTTTATGCTTCGATAGAGATTGAGGGACTCTGCCATAGAACGGCAACCGGAATTTTGTATACGAATGCACAGGGCGTCAGCTATGCGGATGAAAATGACCCGGAAAAAAGCTGGTCTTTTATTTTTGACGAACAGTCAGAAGAAAATTACAGAATGATTATGGATATGATGGAAGAGATCGTGCGGAATGGAAAAGACGTAAGGGAACTACGGGAGTGGGAAAAAAGAATGGCGGAAAAAGGAAAGGCCGTTCCAGTATAGAATATGAATAAAAACTAAGGGCGCCGCAGATGAATGCGGCGCCTGGTTATTTCTCAGGACCGGTTCAGGAGAGGGAGCTGCTCCAGCTGCAATCGAAGATTGGTAAAGTCTGCCGGTCCGTTTTCCAGATAAAATTTGTGGAAACGGTATTCGTTGTAAGCGTTCTTCCATAATTTTTTTGCTTCTTCTTTCAGATTCATAATTTCCAGATAGCCTAAGTAATATTTGAGGTAATTCGTCGGTTCTTCTACGATATACTCATAAATCGACCGGGTAGTGGCAGGGTCGGATATGCCGACGGAAGAAAGCATATAATGTACCTGGCCGTAGGAAGCGCCTTCGTAGTGGATGGCAATATCCAGAAGAGAATAGAGGCAGAGTTGTATTTGCCGATCCAGTTTATACATTTCGTATAGATATTCTGTTTCCGGTGCCGTCTGTCTCATGAGTTCTTTGGCATAATCATAGGATTTGAGTTCCACGTACATTGCCCATCCTTCCACATAGCCGCCGTAGGAAAGAATGCAGCGGACAGGAGATGCGCCTGTTTTCTGGGAAAAAAGCTGGCTGTATACCGTTTGGTAGAGGTGGCCGGGATATCCTTCGTGGGCCAGGGTGGTGTATAATTCTACTCCATAAGAGTTGTTTTTAGGATTGATATAGATAACATTTTCCTTCATATCGTCCAAAGGAGGGGTAAGGTAAAAAGCCGGGCTGCAATATTCCTGAAGGTTTTCGGAGATGGCTTTTACCGTACAGACGGGCATGGTATGTTCGGCTACATCCGAAAGGGCCGGGAAATCAGGAGCCATCATCTGCTGTAAATTTTTTAACATATCCGTAGGTTCGCTGCAGACAAAGGAACCGGTGCTTAAGCCGGAGGAGGAGAGGAGTCCGGGCTGCTTTTGGAGAAGGGAGCGCATGGCGTTAAAACTGTTGCGGAAATCCTGGAGCAAAAGCAGCTTGATCTCGTTGATATCCCGATAAGATCCGGTGTTGGAGCGGATGAGGTAAAGGTAATAGTCTTTGCCTTTGGGGTAATAAAAAAGGCCGTCTTCATTTTGTCCGCTTCCTTTGAGAAGAATCAGTTCATCGCCCATTTTCTGGTAAGCGGGCAGCATAACGGTAGTAAGCAGCCTTTTATTTTCTTCCAAATATGTATTTTTTTCCTTTTCAGTAATGATATGCTGATCGACGAGCCGGTTGAGGCGCTCTTCGAAAGTGGAGTTGAGAAAGTGGGAGCCGTTTTCCAGGGATTCTTGATCCATGATCGTGTCGCATTGATCGATAACTTTATCCACGGAATAGTCCGGCATAAACAATCCTTGCTCCGACTGGTCTTTGAGATAGGAAGCGATTCCTTCAAAATAAGTATCGGTCTGGTCTAGCAGAGCGAGGTAGTCCTCAATATCCCGTTTGTTTCGGAATGAATATTCGGCCAGAAGAATAGGAAGCTGGGACTGCATGCCGGAAGATGGGGAAAGAGGATTAGAATAATAATAGAGAGACATCCCCTTTGCTTCGTTTTCCAAATAGGGCAGCAGAAGGCGATAGGTATAGGCCTCCTGTGCGCCCAGTTTGCCGCTGTCCAGGGAATGCAGGGTGTCCAGCGCCGAGGTCAGTTCTTTTAAAGAATTTCCCCTGCGTTCCATCGAGTAGGAAGGCAGGGAGGGAGTATAGGAATCAATGCCATAATTGGCGGGATCGGCAACCGTATAATGCATGTTCAGCGTATTCCCGCTCAGTTCCGAGACGAAGAAATCGTCGCAGAAACGGCGGAAGCTTCTGGCATCTTTGCTTAAGAAGAAAACCGCAAAAGCGGAGAATACAAGAAACAGAACCATGGCACATAAAGTAGCCTTGAGTTTTCGGGAAAGGCGCATAGTTTTCAATAGAATTACCTGACGATATTTCTTTTACTATATGCATATGCCCGGAAAAATAAAAAATGTATGAATAGTAAAGGGGAGCTGCAAGGCATCAGAGCAGATGGCGGCGCAATTCCTCGCCGCTTTGCGGGCTTAAGTATGCCGGGGCAATATCGAAGACGGTTTTACATCCGGTCATTCCCTCCGACCGCATGCGGAAAGCCGCCCTTGCATATGCGACGATGACCGATGCAGTGAATTCGGGATTGGAGTCGAGTTTCAGGCCGTATTCTATTACGTGGCTGTTTTCCTCGTTCCATCCTGTTTTTCCGCTTCTGATGACGAAGCCGCCGTGGGGGATGCCGCTGTGGTTTTTATCCAATTCTTCCTGGGTAATAAAATGAACAGTAGTGTCGTAATCCGAAAAGTAATTCGGCATAGTTTTGATTTCTTCCGCAATTTTATCCAGATCTGCGCCTTCTTTTGGTACGACAAAACATTCCCGCGTATGCTTGTCCCGCACGGAAAGCCGGGGATTTTCACCGTTTCTTACGGATTCCAGTGCCTTTTCGGAAGGGATCGTATATTGTTTGCCGTCGGCCACTCCTTCGATTCTGCGGATGGCGTCGGAATGCCCCTGGCTGACGCCTTTGCCCCAGAAAGTGTAATCGTTTCCGGCGGGCAGGATGGCATTGGCATAAAGGCGGCTGAGGGAGAACATGCCTGGATCCCAGCCGACGGATATGACGGCGATATGGCCGCTTTCCGCCGCTGCCTGATCGACTTGTTCAAAATGCTGCGGTATTTTCGCATGGGTATCAAAGCTGTCTACTACATTAAAATATCCGGCGTATGCCCTGGTTTGTTCGGGAAGATCGGTAGCGCTGCCTCCGCAGAGAATGAGTACGTCGATATCGTCTTTGTATTTTATTACATCACTGGCGCTGTATACGGGAACGCCTTGTGTCAGTGTGTGCAATGTTTCCGGAGCGCGGCGGGTGAATATCGCTTTCAGTTCCATGTCTTCATTTTGCCGGATGGCGCATTCGATGCCTTTGCCAAGATTTCCATATCCCATAATTGCTGTTCTGATCATTGTTTACTCCATTTCTGCGCGGCTTTATGGCGCAAAGCCAGCCTGGCTTTCAAGTTTGTGGATGCCGCGCAGACACAAACCTGGGATTGAAAATTTTTAATTTTCAATCTTCTCTCCATTTCTATAAAAAATTTTATTCTCATTATATTCTCTGTCGTTTGCCCGTGTCAATCTTTTGTGCTATGATGAAAAAAGAAACGGTAGTTCAAATTATGGCGTTATTGTTATAAAAGAAGGATAGGTTACAATGGAAAAAAGGCAGCCGAAATATGTGGAACTGGTAAATTGGATAAGAGAGCAGATCGATGGGAAGAAGTTTCTCCCCGGACAGAGGATGTACTCAGAAAACAGACTGAAGGAGATGTTTCATGTAAGCAGACAAACGATCCGCCACGCCATCGGCATTCTGGAGGAGGAAGGCGTTCTCGTGCGGAAGCGGGGAAGCGGCACATATGTCAGCGATATACGGCAGGAAAACCTGGAGAATAAGACAGGGATCGCCGTGGTGACTACTTATGTAGACGGCTATATATTTCCTAAAACGATTCAGGGAATCGAAGAGATATTGTTTGAAAAGGGTTATTCCGTCCAAATTGCTTTTACCAACAACCGGCTTAGCCGGGAAAAAGCGATTCTGGAGGATATCCTGCACCGAAACGGCGTAGCGGGGGCCATTGTGGAAACGACAAAAAGCGGTCTGCCCAATCCTAACCTTTCTTTGTATAAAAAATTGCAGCAAAAGGGGATTCCCGTTATTTTTATTAACAGCTTTTACCCTCAGCTTTCCATACCCCATGTTTCGCTGAACGACAGGATGGCCGGAAGGAAGGCGGCGGAATATCTGATGGAAAGGGGACACCGGAAGATTGGGGGTATTTTTAAGCTGGACGATGGCCAGGGGCATATGCGCTATGCGGGATATCTGGACGCTATGCAGAAGGCGGGAATAGAAATCGACGATTCGCAGATCGTGTGGATAGATACCGATATGATGAAACATTTGGGAGAATACAGGAATCTTTTGATCAGCCGGTTAAAAGGATGTACGGCCGTATTATGTTATAACGACCAGATCGGAGTCGAGGCAGCATCCATTCTGAATAGCGTGGATATCAGGGTGCCGGAGGATATTTCCCTCGTCAGCGTGGATGACTCGGAACTGACGCTGCTGGGGGATGTGGCGCTGACATCCATTCCCCATCCAAAGGACAGGCTGGGAGAGCGGGCGGCGCTTAACCTGTTGAAAATGATTCAGGAACCGGGATATGACGGAACCTATGAGTTTGATGCGGATATTGTAGTCAGAGATTCCGTAAGGGACAGGAGTGAAGAATGATGCTGAAAGTATTCTTAGTGGAAGATGAATTCGTAGTGCGGGAAGGTATTAAAAACAATATCGACTGGGCTTCCAGGGGATATGAGTTCTGCGGGGAGGCGAGTGACGGAGAATTGGCTTTTCCTATGATACAGAAGTTAAAACCGGACATTGTCATTACGGATATCAGGATGCCGTTTATGGACGGGTTAATGTTAAGCAGACTGATCAAAAAAGAATTGCCATGGGTTGAGATCATTATTCTGACGGGCTATGAGGAGTTTGAATATGCGAAGGAAGGGATTAAGATCGGTATAGCCCAGTACTTGTCCAAACCGGTCAGCGGGGAAGCGCTTTTAAAGGAAGTGGATGCGGTCGCCGTCAGGATAGAGGAAAAGAGCAAGGAACGGGAGATCAAAGAAAAGTATATGAAGGAGATGGAAGAAAATCTTCATAAAGAACGAAAAGAGCTGTTCCAATACTTGGTCACGGGGAACAAGTCCGTAGCGGAACTGCTGGAGACTGCGGACAGACTGGGGATCGACCTTTCTTCCATGTGGTATAACATCGTCTTAGTGAAAAACCAGTCCAAGGGACACGCTTATGACGGATATTCCAATAGTTTGATCGAAATAGAGCGGGAATTGGAAAAATGGGATGATAAGAAACACCTGATTGTATTTGACAGGAATCTGGAGGGGAAAGCACTTCTTTTCCGGGCGGATTCCGCCGAAGAACTGGAACAAATACAGAGAGGATATTTGGATAGGATGGAGCGGCTGCTGAAGGAATATGAGCATATTCGCTATTTCGGAGGCATTGGCGTGCCGGTAAACCGGCTGAGGGAACTGCCGGTTTCTTTTGAAAATGCGAGCCATGCGTTTGCACACCGTTATCTGGTAAAAGAAAGCCGCATCCTGGACAGCCGGGAATTGGAACGGGGGATTTACCGGGGGCAGGAGAAATTCAACCTCAGCAATGTAGACCCAAGGCAGATCGACCGGAGCAAGATCAAGGAATTTCTAAAGCAGGGAGATGAAGAAGAAGCGGTTTATTTTGTGGAGGAGTTTTTTAAGGATCTCGGAAGCAACGCGATGAAATCCGCCCTGTTCCGGCAATATATCGTGATGGACATTTACTTTTGTATCGTCGATTTTCTGGAAGGAATGCAGATGCGGAGGGAAGACATTGAGTCGTTGGAAGCTGTGGAGGAAATTACACGAAATAAGGAAAATGCCATCGGCTATATTAACAGGATCATAAGAAAAGCTCTGGAACTGCGGGAAAAGGCGGCAAGCAACCGGTATGGGGATATTGTCGATGCGGTGGCGCAGTATATCGAAAAGAACTATGCGGATGAAGAACTGTCGCTCAATCTGGTAGCGTCCCATGTGAATTTTTCACCAAATCATCTGAGCATGATATTCAGTCAGCAGACAGGGCGTACATTCAGCAAATATTTGACGGATTACAGGATGGGCAAGGCGAAGGAGCTGCTTCGCTGCACGGGGAAAAGAAGCAGCGCGATCAGTATGGAAGTGGGTTATAAAGATCCGCATTATTTTTCTTATTTATTTAAAAAGACACAGGGCATGACCCCAACTCAGTACAGGGGCGGAAAGAATCCGGATGGGGAAGACGGAAAGGAGCATGACTACATCAATGAAGGAAAGACTGAGGCGGATCTATAATCAATCGACTCTTGCCACGAAAATCAGGTATTTTTACTTAATGCTTCTCATTCCGTTTATCCTGCTTCTCGGATTTTTGCTTTATAATTTATGGGTGGTAAACAGGAGCTATGAGGGCATGATCAATTCTTCTGTTGCGGCCAGCGAATTCAGCCTTGATTTTAAGAAAGATTTCGATTATGAAACCTATCTTCTGATCGTTGGGAATAAGTCTATTCATGAATCAAAGCTGGATGATATGCTGGATGAGGCGAACCGTATTGTCACTAGACTGGAGGAACTGACGAATTCCAGGGAAAATACGAGTCGGTTAAATAGTGTAAAAAAGTATTTGAAAAATCTTGGGATTTATAAGGAACGTATCGAGCAAAATCTCATGGAGGGAAATAAATACGAGGAAAACCTGGAAATATGGGAAAACGACGTGCAGATTGTCACCGATCTGCTGCAGGATACTATTTTTCAGTACATTTATTATGAAATCAGCGATCTTCAGCATTTAAGCACGGAGTACCGTAATATTTTTGTCGGTACGGTACGGTTTATTATCATTGCATTTGCATGTATTTGCACGCTGCTTCTTATTTTGTCTTATTATATTCCTTTGAGTATTACCCGCCCGATCCGCAAACTGAGCGAAGTGACGGATCAGGTGGCAAAGGGGGATCTGAGCGTTCGCTTTGATGCCAGAAGCGGCGTGGAAGTCAACAGATTGAGCGATTCTTTGAATACAATGATCGATAAGATCAACGAATTGCTGGCACAGGTCACAAAAGAGCAAGTCAGGCTGCGGAAAGCGGAGTTCGAACTTTTGCAGATGCAGATCAATCCCCATTTTCTTTATAATACGCTGGATACGATTATATGGCTGGCGGAGGCCGGAAAACAGAAAGAGGTCGTGGATATGGTGGGAAGTTTGTCCGAATTTTTCAGGACATCCTTAAACCAGGGAAAGGATATTATCCCTATCAGGGAAGAGCTGCAGCATGTAAAGAGTTACCTGGAGATCCAGCAGGTACGCTATCAGGATATTCTGGAATATGAGATTCATATGCCGGAGGAGTTGGAAAAATATTTGATTCCGAAAATTACGATCCAGCCGATCGTGGAAAACGCGCTGTATCACGGTATTAAAAATAAGCGCGGCCTGGGGCATATATTGATTAACGGAAGAAGGGAAAAAAATCATTTTGTAATACAGATAGAGGACAACGGAATAGGAATCAGTGAGGAACGTTTGGCACAGGTGAGGGATAAGATCCAATACAGGTCTCCGGCCGGAAATGATATTTATGGACTTTATAATGTAAATGAACGTATCCATTTAAACTTCGGTGAAAAGTTCGGGATTTCCATCGAGAGCGATTATGGAGATGGAACTGTTGTGAGCATTCTTTTGCCCTATATGGAGGAAGGGGTATAAAAAGATCGCTTCCATAGAAAAATTAACTTTTTTCATAAAAAAACCAACTTGTTCGGAATTTGAATAAGAAAGTAAACTTTTATATGATTTATCTGAATGGATTTCCGGGTGCAGGAGTAATATGATATAAACATCAAGGAAAACATTCCTTGAAAAACATATTTAAGGGAGGACTTTAAGGATGAAGAAAAAACTTTTGGCAGCCATTATGGCGGCAGTTATGGTAGCTGGTTTGACCGCATGCGGTTCTGCTCCGGCAGAGGAAGCGGCGGCTCCGGCAACAGAGGAAGCGGCTCCTGCAGAAGAAGCAGCTCCGGCGGAGGAAGAGGCACCCGCAGAGGAGGCAGCTCCCGCAGAAGAAGCAGCTCCCGCAGAAGAAGCAGCTCCGGCAGAAAGCACAGGGGAAACGATCAAAGTGGGTATTATCAACAACGACCCGAACGAGTCCGGGTATCGTACGGCGAATGATAAAGACCTGAAGGCAATGTTTGTAGCGGAAAACGGATATGATGCGTCTTTCGCATACAGCAACAAGAATGATGAGCAGATCGCAGCAGCTCAGAAGTTCATCCAGGACGGCGTTGATTATCTTCTTCTTTCCGCAGCAGATACTGCAGGATGGGATTCCGTACTGAAGGATGCACAGGACGCAGGCATCAGGGTTATCCTGTTTGACCGTACCATCGATGCGGACGAAAGCCTTTACGAAGCATCTATCGTTTCCGATATGGCAAAAGAAGGCGAGACAGCGGTAGAATGGTTAAAAGGACAGGGACTGGAAGAGTACAACATCATCCACCTTCAGGGCGTTATGGGTTCCGCAGCACAGCAGGGACGTACCGGCGCATTGGACGCAGCAGTAGCATCCGACGGCTGGAATCTGGTAACACAGCAGACCGCAGAGTGGAACGCTGAAAAAGCACAGCAGATCGTTCAGTCCGTGATCGACTCCGGCGAATCCTTCAACGTAATCTACGCAGAAAACGATGATATGGCAAAAGGTGCCGTAGCAGCTCTTGACAAAGCAAACATCCCTCACGGCGTTGGCAAAGACGTAATCATCATGGGCTTTGACTGCAACAAGTGGGCATTGGAAGAACTGCTTGCACAGAACTGGAACTATGACGGACAGTGCAACCCGTTCCAGGCATCCTATATCGATGACATCATCAAGACGATCCAGGGCGGCGGAACAGTTGCAGAGAAGACGATCATCATGGACGAAAAAGGCTTCGATGCTACAACTATTACGCAGGAAGAAGTTGATGCATACGGTATCTAATACAAGGAATATTTTGAGGTAAATAGCAAATAGATGAATAGGCGCGGAGCGGTAGAAAGAAGAATAAGTATGCTTGCTCCGCGCTGTTTTTATAAAATCGAACAAATAATTCTGGGGGTGAATACACTGGTGAAAGAAAAAGCTGTATTGGAAATGAAAAATATCCATAAAAGTTTTCCCGGAGTGCGCGCTTTGCAAGGCGTCAATTTTACGCTTTGTGAAGGCGAAGTTCATGCGTTGATGGGCGAGAACGGTGCCGGGAAATCCACATTGATCAAAGTGTTGACCGGAGTGTATGGGAAGGACGAAGGAGAGATATTTTTAAAGGGGAAGGATAAAGCGGTGGCGATCCATTCGCCGCAGGATGCGCAAAGGCTTGGAATCAGCACCGTATATCAGGAAATTACTCTTTGCCCGAACCTTTCGGTGGCAGAGAATATGTTTATCGGACGTACCAGCGGCCTGTGCCAAAACTGGAAAAAGATGAATACGGATGCGGACAGGATATTACAATCACTGGATATACCGGCAAAGGCCTCACAGCAGCTTGGCAGCTGCTCGATCGCGGTCCAGCAGATGATAGCCATTGCCCGCGCCGTTGATATGGAATGTAAAGTATTGATTCTTGATGAACCTACTTCCTCGCTGGATGAACAGGAAGTGGAAAAACTGTTTGGCTTAATGCGCGATTTACGGGCAAGAGGAGTAGGGATTATTTTCGTTACGCATTTCCTGGATCAGGTATATGAGATTTGCGATAAAATTACGGTTTTGCGTGACGGAAAACTGGTAGGCGAATATGAAATTAAAGATCTTCCGCGCGTACAGCTCGTTTCAAAAATGCTTGGCAAGGAACTGGACGATATGTCAGATATCAAAGGGGAAAGCAAGCATTATGAAGGAAGCGATCAGTCGGCGCCTGTTTTTGAAGCGAAAGAACTGGTAAGCAACGCGGGGATCAAACCTTTTAATTTTTACATAAAGAAGGGCGAAGTAAACGGCTTTACCGGCCTTCTCGGTTCCGGGAGAAGCGAGTGCGTCCGTGCAATTTTCGGTGCGGACAGAGTGCTTGGCGGAAGCGTAAAGATGAACGGAAAAGAAGTCAGGATTGCAAAGCCGCTTGACGCGATGAAAAACGGCATCGCGTATCTCCCGGAAGACCGCAAGGTGGACGGAATCGTGGGCGATCTTTCAGTACGCGAAAATATTATCCTTGCCCTGCAAGTATTGAAGGGCTTCCTCAAGCCGTTTACGAAAGCGGAGGCGAATAAATTTGCAGAGGATTATATTAAACTTCTGGGAATTAAGACGGCATCTGCAGATACGCCGATCAAGTCCTTGTCCGGCGGCAATCAGCAGAAAGCGATTCTGGCCCGCTGGCTGCTGACCAATCCGGAATATTTGATTTTGGATGAGCCGACGAGGGGTATTGATATAGGCACCAAGATCGATATACAGAAATTAGTGTTGAAACTTGCTTCGGAGGGCATGAGCGTTACCTTTATTTCTTCTGAAACGGATGAAATGCTCCGTACCTGTTCCCGTCTGGTAGTAATGCGCGACCGTAAGGTGGTGGGCGAACTTTCCGGCGAAGAGCTGAGTCAGAGCATGATTATGAGTACCATAGCCGGAGGTGACAAATAATTATGAAAAGCAAAGAAACAAATAAATCAAGTGTAGCCGAACTTTTTTCCAAGATTGTAAGACGGCAGATTTTTATCCCGATAGCGGCGTTGCTGCTGCTGGCAATTTTTAATTTGGTTACGGATCCATCGTTCTATAAGATCACATTTGGTTATAACAGTGCGGGCAATCCTGTATTATCCGGATATTTGATGACGATTCTGGACAGCGGTTCGGAACTTGCCATTCTGGCGATCGGCATGACGCTGGTAACGGCTGCCACCGGAGGACAGGATATCAGTGTGGGCGCCGCGATAGCGATTAGCGGCAGCGTAATACTTCGCGTGCTTTGCGGTACGAATTCCCGTCCGGAAACGCTGCAGGCTCCGATTATCGTAGCATTTCTGGCAGCTTGTATTGTGGCAATGCTGTTCGGCGCATTTAATGGCGCTTTGGTTGCTTATTTCAGGATACAGCCCATGGTGGCGACGCTGATCCTGTTTACTGCAGGGCGTTCTATTGCGGCATGGATCAATAACAATGAACTTCCCATTATCAATGAGCCTTCTTTTGGCTATTTCGGAGGATTTATTCCGGGAATTCCGATTCCGACGCCGTTTTTCATCGCTGTGATATGTATGATTATCATTGCGCTTGTACTGCGGTTTACGAATTTGGGATTGTATACGCAGGCGGTAGGCATTAATGAGAGTTCGTCCAGGTTAAACGGATTGAATCCTGCTTTTATTAAGTTTCTGACATTTGTCATCCTCGGTTTATGCGTTGCGGTTGCAGGACTGATCAAAGTAAGCCGTTTTTCGACGATTAACTATTCGGTCATCGCGAAAGATATTGAAATGGATGCTATTCTTGCGGTAGCATTGGGCGGGAACGCGTTAAGCGGCGGTAAGTTTAATATGGCAGCTTCTATTCTTGGCGCTTATGTGATTCAGTTCCTGACAACGACATTGTATAAATTTAACGTTCAATCGGACGCACTTCCGGCATATAAGGCGGTTGTAGTAATCGTTCTAGTTGTTTTGAGCGCGCCGATCGTGAGAGAATGGCTCTCCGGCGTCTGGAAAAAGATAAAGCCGGAAGGGCATGTAAAGGAGGTCGGTTAATATGGCATCATCGAATAGAACACCGAAAGCCGGGGGCGGTTTTGGCGATAAATTAAAAAATATGACGGATACCAATCTGCTGCTGACGATAACGATAGTTGTATTTTTCGCCATGTATATCGGGGCGATCGTTTTCCAGGGAAAGGGTTTTTTGAAGCCGCAGACCTTTTTTAACATTTTGAATGCCCAGGCGGCGCTGATCATTACTGCCTGCGGGATGAGCCTTGTAATGATTACCGGCAGCATTGATATCTCGGTAGGCGGCGTAGTGGCGCTGGTCAGCATGTGCTGTGCGGTTTACCTCGATTTCCATAACGGGAATGTATTTATGGCAGTGATCATCTCTCTGCTGATTGGTTTGGCTTTTGGGGCAGTGCAGGGGTTTTTGGTTTCCTATTTGGAAATTCAGCCCTTTATCGTAAGTTTGGCAGGAATGTTTTTTGCCCGCGGCATGACGACAATCGTCAATACGAATCCTTTCAACGTGCAAAACGAAGCATTTGTGGCTTTGAAGGAGACCCGTGTGATCGTACCGGGATTTGGTTCAGTAAATAAGCTGGGAAAATATGTAAATGCTTATGTGGAACTCGGCGTTATCGTTGCTCTTCTGATCGTCGTTCTTCTTTTCTTCGTGCTTCGGTGGACGAAGCTGGGGCGAGGGTTCTATGCGGTAGGCGGCAACAGCCAGAGCGCGCTGATGCTTGGCATTAATGTGAAAAAGACGAAATTCCTCGCTCATTTAATCTGCGGGTTATTGGCGGGAATTGGCGGATTTGTATATTTCATGCATGTCGGTTCCGGTTCCGCCTCCCATGCAAGCGGGATGGAGATGAATGCGATTGCATCTTCCATAATCGGAGGAACGATGCTGACAGGAGGCGTCGGCAATATTATAGGCACATTCTTCGGAGTGCTTTCCCTAAGCACCATACAGAATATTGTTTCTTCCGCCGGTTTGGATGATGCATGGTGGACAGGAATTACGATTGCGGCTATGCTGTGTTTATTCTTGGTGATCCAGAGCGTTGTTATGGCGCGGAAAAAGAGGACTCTGAAAGGAAAAGGCTGATCGGAGGATTTTAATGCCTGTTGTTTTGCTTTGTTTTGGGATGAATTCCCGGAGCAAAGCAGGAAACAGGCATTTGGTTTATCTGCATCGCATCTTCCCCATCTTTTTCATGATTGACAGTTGAGAACTAGTGTGGTATATAGAATTATGGAATATAATAAGGAAAAATGAAGGGAAATGTATTTTAAGAGAGTTATCGCGACAGCTATTATTTTAATGTTAGGAATATGGTTTGCCGGCTGCACTGACAGCGCTGCCCACGAGAATGAAAATCCGGATGTGGAAGCGGCAAGTGAGAGAATTACGGTAGGTTTTTCACAGCTCGGGGCCGAATCGGACTGGAGAAGCGAAAATACGGAATCCATGAAGGCGACATTCACGGAAGAGAACGGTTATACATTGATTTTTGAAGACGGACAGCAGAAACAGGCCAACCAGATCAGGGCGATCCGTATGTTTATTCAGCAGGAAGTCGATTATATCGTTCTTGCGCCGGTGATGGAGACCGGTTGGGAGACTGTTCTGCAGGAGGCGAAGGATGCCGGAATTCCGGTGATCATCGTGGATCGGAAAGTAGATGTTTCGGATGACAGTCTGTTTACGTGCTGGATCGGTTCGGATTTTGAACTGGAAGGAAAAAAGGCGGCGGAATGGCTGAATCGGTATGCGACGGCAAAAGGAATCGCTCCCACGGATATTCATGTGGTAAATATACAAGGTACAAAGGGATCTTCTCCGCAGATCGGGCGCACAAAAGGACTGGCGGATGCTGCCAGGGCCAATGGATGGGATCTGATGGCGGAAGTGCCGGGGGATTTTACCCAGGCAAAAGGAAAGGAAGTTATGGAGTCCCTTTTAAGGCAATATGCCGATATTAATGTGGTTTACTGTGAAAATGATAATGAAGCTTTCGGGGCGATCGAAGCGATCGAAGCGGCGGGAAAAAAGGTTGGTTCCGATATTACCAGCGGAGAGATCATGGTCATATCATTTGACGGTGTAAACAGAGAGGCAATCAGGTATACGCTGGAGGGAAAGATTACGTGTATTGCCGAATGCAACCCGCTTCATGGCCCCCGCGTAAAGGCAATGATCGAAGCGCTGGAAACGGGAGGGACGCCAGAGAAGTTTTCGTATGTGGACGAAGGGATATTCAGCGCAGATCAGACGGTGGATGTGCTGAATATTGACGGAACGGATTACGAAGTGACGATTTTGACGGAAGAGAGTATGAGCGGGGATGATAAGAATAGATGACAGAACCCAGAAATGACGGAAAGGAGAATGGGAGTAAAATGACAAATATTGAATTGCAAAAAAAAGCCAATGAAGTGCGGAAAGGGATCGTAACATCGGTACATAGCGCAAAGGCCGGGCATCCGGGAGGTTCTTTGTCTGCGGCGGATATTTTTACTTATCTGTATTTTGAGGAAATGAATGTAGATCCTGAGAATCCGAAAATGGAGGACAGGGATCGTTTTGTGCTGTCCAAGGGGCATACGGCTCCGGGCTTATATGCGGTATTGGCGAACCGCGGGTATTTTCCGGTGGAAGATTTGAAGACACTGCGCAAGATCGGCTCGTATTTGCAGGGACATCCCGATATGAAGCATATTCCAGGAGTGGATATGTCCAGCGGCTCTCTGGGACAGGGAATCTCGGCGGCGGTCGGAATGGCATTGAGCGCAAAAATGAGAGAAAAAGATTATCGTGTATATACATTGCTGGGAGACGGCGAAATCCAGGAAGGACAGGTCTGGGAAGCGGCTATGTTTGCCGGACACAGAAAACTGGATAACCTTGTAGTAATCGTGGATAATAATGGGCTGCAGATCGATGGAAAGATCGATGACGTATGTTCTCCCTATCCGATCGATGAAAAATTTGCGGCGTTTCAGTTTCATGTGATCAATGTGAATGCCCATGATTTTGATGATTTGAGAAAAGCCTTCCAGGAAGCCCGCGAGACGAAAGGGGTTCCTACGGCAATCATTGCCCATAGCACGAAAGGAAAAGGAGTCTCCTTTATGGAAAACCAGGCGTCATGGCATGGAACGGCTCCTAACGACGAACAGTATGCGGTGGCAATGGCGGATTTGGAAAGGATTGGTGAGAGTTTATGAGCGGAGAAAAGAAGAAAATAGCTACGAGGGAAAGTTATGGCAATGCGCTTGTGGAGCTTGGAGCGGAATATCCGAATCTGGTGGTGCTGGACGCGGATTTGGCGTCTGCTACGAAAACCGGAGTATTTAAAAAGGCTTACCCTGAAAGGCATATTGACTGCGGTATTGCGGAGTGCAATATGGTAGGCATAGCGGCGGGCCTTGCGGCTACGGGAATGATTCCTTTTGTCAGCTCTTTTGCGATGTTTGCGGCGGGCAGGGCTTTTGAGCAGGTGAGAAATTCGGTGGGATACCCCCATTTGAACGTAAAAATCGGTGCAACACATGCGGGCATTTCGGTAGGCGAGGACGGGGCATCGCACCAATGCAATGAAGATATTGCCCTGATGCGGACGATCCCCGGAATGGTTGTTATGTGCCCGGCGGACGATGTGGAGGCGAAAGCGGCCGTAAGGGCGGCGGTGGCACATGAAGGGCCGGTATACCTGCGTTTTGGACGGGCGGCGTGTCCGGTCATTAATGATAAGCAGGATTACCGGTTTGAGATAGGAAAGGGACAGATCGTCAGAGAGGGAACGGATGTCACGATCATCGCTACCGGGATCTGTGTCGGAAATGCATTGGAAGCGGCGGAAAAGCTGGCGCAGGATGGAATCAGCGCGGAAGTCATCAATATTTGCACAATTAAACCGCTGGATGAAGAATTGATAATCGCATCGGCAAAGAAAACGGGGAAAGTAGTGACTGCGGAAGAGCATTCGGTGATCGGAGGACTCGGGAGCGCGGTATGCGATGCATTATGCAAGGCGCATCCGGTACCGGTTTGCAAGATCGGTATGCAGGATGTATTCGGAGAATCCGGCTCTGCGGCCGCACTCATAGAAAAATATGAATTGGACGGCGCAGGAATCTATCGGACAGTAAAAGAATTTGTAAGAAAGTGAGATAAAAAATGTTAATTTTGTCACCCTCTATTCTGGCGGCAGATTTTTCCGTTTTAGGAAAACAGATAAAAGAAGTGGAAGCGGCAGGGGCAAGGTATCTTCATATCGATGTGATGGACGGTTGTTTTGTTCCCTCCATTTCATTTGGAATGCCGGTGATTCGTTCCATACGCAGGACGACGGATATGGTATTCGATGTGCATCTTATGATCGAGAGGCCGGAGCGGTATGTGGAAGAGTTCGCGGAGGCCGGAGCGGATATCATTACTTTCCACCTGGAGGCGACGGAAGATCCGGCGGCTCTGATCGATAAGATCCATAGCCTATCCTTAAAAGCCGGGTTATCGTTAAAACCAGCGACACCTGTCAGTGCAATGATTCCCTATGCGGATATGCTGGATATGCTGCTGGTGATGACGGTAGAACCCGGATTCGGAGGCCAGGATTATATCCCGGAATCAACGGAACGGATCAGGGAGGCAAGGCGGATATTTGAAGCCAGGGGGTTGACAAAAGACATTCAGGTAGACGGCGGAGTTGGGCCGGACAACGCCCATGTGGTGCTGGAAGCAGGAGCGAACGTCATCGTATCCGGAAGCGCGGTCTTTCGGGGAGATATTGGAAAAAATATAGAGAAAATACAAAAAGTATTTTGGGATTTTGAAAAATAAGTGGAAAAACAGACAGGGCGGGAAGATATGGCTTCCCGCCTTGCATCCGTATATCAATAAATAGTTATGGAAAAAGGAAGGATGAGCGGGGATATGTATAAGAAGCTGGACAGAAACGACAGATGCTGGTGCGGGAGCGGGAGGAAATATAAATCCTGCCATGAGGCTTTTGACGATAAAGTACTCCGGTACCAGATGGAAGGGCATATGATACCGGACAAGGATATGCTGAAATCAAAGGAGCAGATAGAGGGAATCCGCGAGAGCAGTAAGATCAATATTGCCGTGCTGGATTATGTGGCGAGCCATATCAGGGAAGGCATGACAACAGAAGAGATCGACCGGATGGTTTATGAAGAGACGACCCGGCTGGGCGGCATCCCGGCACCTTTGCATTTCGACGGATATCCGAAGAGCGTATGCACGTCCATAAATGAACAGGTCTGTCACGGAATCCCTTCGGAGGATGTGGTTCTGAAAAGCGGGGATATTGTAAACGTGGATGTTTCGACAGTATATAAGGGATATTTTTCAGACTCTTCAAGAATGTTCTGCATTGGAGAAGTATCGGAAGAGGCGGCTCGTCTGGTACGCGTGGCAAAGGAATGCATGGAAAAAGGAATCGGGCAGGTGAAACCATGGAATTTTCTGGGAGATATGGCGGAAGCCGTGCATAGCCACGCTTTAAAAAACGGGTGCAGCGTGGTAAGGGATATCGGAGGCCATGGGATCGGGCTGGAGTTCCATGAAGAACCCTTTGTAAGCTATGTGACAAAAAAAGGCACGGAAATGCTGATGGTTCCGGGAATGGTATTCACGATTGAACCGATGGTGAATCTCGGCACGGACGAGATTTATATCGACGACGGAAACGGATGGACCGCATATACGGAAGACGGAAAGCTGTCCGCCCAGTGGGAGGTGACGGTCTTGGTGACGGAGGATGGGTGTGAGGTTTTGACTTATTGATTATGATTGTGGAAGGAGTTTGAAATGAAGAACAAACGTTATTATGTGATAGTATCAGCCCGGAAAGTTACGGGGGGGGGTAGAATTGGCTCACCAGATGTGCAGGGAATTGCTTGAAAAGGGATGCCAGGCATGGATGTATTATATCCAAAGTGAACAAAAGGAACCTGTGGATGCTTTGCCAGATATAAGATATAAAAAATACGGAACATCACATGTCAATAGCCTGGAAGGAATTGACAGCGAAGATTCCGTGCTTATTGTTCCGGAAGGAGCAGCGGCATGGGCTTTGCCGTGGAATAAATGTAAAAGGGTATTGTGGTGGATGAGCGTGGATAATTATGTGCGTAATGCCAAATTATCGGGTGTAGATTATTTTGATGATTTGAGGAAAAGGGTATCGTTACATTTGGTGCAGTCCGAATATGCTTTTCAATATTTACTGGGAAGAGGTATTCCAAGAGAAAATATTTTGAAAGTGTCGGACTATATTGGTGAAAATTACGGAAAATTTCAGCTGCCCTGTGAATTTCGGAAAGATATTGCGTTATATAACCCTCAGAAGGGGCTAGAAGAATTAAGGCCGTTAATAGAAAGGATAGATTGGCTAAAATGGATCCCGCTTATTAATTTGACAGAGGAGCAAATGATGGCAATTATGGGAATCGCAAAAGTATATATTGATTTTGGAGGACACCCGGGTAAAGACAGAATTCCGAGGGAGGCGGCGAGTAGTGGGTGCTGTGTGATAACTAACAAAAAGGGAAGCGCGCATTTTTACGAAGACATTCCTATTCCTGATTGTTATAAAATAGATGATGTACCAAAAGAGTATGACAGAATAGAAAATTTGTTAAAAGATATTTGTATTCACTGGGAAAAACATTATATGGAGTTTGAAGAATATAGAAGATTTATTTCAGGTGAAAGACAAAGATTTGCGGAGGATGTGAAAACTTTTGTGAATGTTATGGAGGGTGTAAAGCGGATATATTGACACCCCGCTTTCTTTATGTTAGGCTAAAAATTACGGATAACGACAGAAACGGAAGGAGAACGGGAAATGGATAAAGGGAAATATTATATCACCACAGCGATCGCTTATACATCCGGGAAACCGCATATTGGAAATATTTATGAAATTGTATTGGCAGACAGTATTGCCAGGTTTAAAAGAAAAGACGGTTATGACGTTTTTTTCCAGACAGGGACGGATGAGCATGGACAAAAGATCGAACTGAAGGCGGAGGCGGCCGGCATTACTCCTAAGGAGTATGTGGACGGCGTGGCCGGAACGATCAGGGAGCTGTGGAACCTGATGGATACTTCCTATGATAACTTTGTCCGTACGACAGATGAACGGCATGAGAAACAGGTGCAGAAGATCTTTAAAAAGCTTTATGAACAGGGAGACATTTATAAAGGGGCATACGAGGGAATGTACTGTACCCCTTGCGAGTCTTTTTGGACGGAATCCCAGCTGGTGGACGGAAAATGCCCGGATTGCGGTCGGGAGGTAAAACCGGCAAAGGAAGAGGCATATTTCTTCAAAATGAGCAAATATGCGGACAGGCTGATCGAGCATATCAATGCCCATCCTGAGTTTATACAGCCGGTATCCCGCAAGAACGAAATGATGAATAATTTCCTTCTGCCGGGCCTGCAGGATCTGTGTGTATCCAGAACCTCTTTTAAATGGGGCATTCCGGTTGATTTTGATAATAAGCATGTGGTTTATGTATGGTTGGACGCTCTTACGAATTACATTACGGGGATCGGTTATGATTGTGATGGAGAGAACGACGGACAATATAAAAAACTTTGGCCGGCAGACCTGCATTTGATCGGTAAGGATATCATACGTTTCCATACGATTTACTGGCCTATTTTCCTGATGGCGCTGGGCGAGCCTCTGCCGAAACAGATTTTCGGGCATCCATGGCTGTTGCAGGGCGACGGAAAGATGAGCAAATCCAAAGGGAACGTATTGTATGCCGACGATTTGGTAGATTTTTTCGGCGTGGATGCGGTGCGCTATTTTGTGCTTCATGAAATGCCTTTTGAAAATGACGGCGTGATTTCCTGGGAATTGATGGTGGAACGGCTGAATTCGGATTTGGCAAATACTTTGGGCAATCTGGTCAACCGGACCATTTCCATGAGCAACAAATATTTTGGCGGGATCGTTGAGAATAAAGACATAGAGGATACGATGGACGCGGATCTGAAAGCGCTGGCTGAGGGGACTTATGACAAGGTATGCGCAAAAATGGAAGAGCTGCGGGTGGCGGATGCCATGACGGAGATATTCGCTTTATTTAAGCGCTGCAATAAATATATTGATGAAACGGAACCATGGGTATTGGCAAAGGATGAAGCGAAAAAGGACAGGCTGGCGACGGTGCTTTATCACCTGACGGAAGGGATTATGGCAGGAGCTTCTTTGTTGGAGCCTTTTATGCCTTCGACAGCGGCGAGGATCGCGAAGCAGCTGAACGCGCCTTTGTATGGCTTTGAAGCTTTGAAGGAATTCGGAAGATATCCTTCCGGCAATAAAGTAACGGAGAAGCCGGAAATTCTTTTTACGCGCCTGGATATCAAGGAGGTGCTGGAAAGGGCGGAAGCTCTTTTTGCGGCAAGAAAGGCGGAAGCGGACAAAGAACAGCCGGCGGATAACGCTGAAGAAGAATCGGCGGAGGGGGTAATCGATATCGAGGCGAAGGCGGAGATCACGTATGACGAATTTGCTAAAATGCAGTTCCAGGTCGGGGAAATCATTGCCTGTGAAGAGGTGCCGAAATCGAAAAAGCTGCTTTGTTCGAAAGTGCGTATCGGGAGCCAGGTAAAACAGATCGTATCCGGTATAAAACAGCATTATACGGCGGAAGAAATGGTTGGAAAGAAAGTGATGGTGCTGGTGAATCTGAAACCGGCTACGCTGGCTGGCGTGGTATCGGAAGGGATGCTGCTTTGCGCGGAGGACGCGGAAGGCAATCTGGCGCTTATGGCTCCGGAGAAAACAATGCCGGCCGGAGCAGAGATCTGTTAAAGGATTGTAAAATTCATGAAATTATTATGAAAAGCTTATAATTTATTATGAAAAGCTTATAATTTATTATGAAAAGCTTATAATAAGGAATTTTATAGTGTATAATGAATTCATAGCACGGAAAACCATGCTATGAATTCTTTTTTTCAGGAGGAAGGGTTATGGTAAAGAGGGAGGAGCTTTATTTTGATTCCAGGGATAATGAGAATAAGATCCATGGCGTGAGATGGATTCCGGAAAGGGATGATCCGATATGCATTTTACAGGTCATTCATGGCATGGCGGAGTATATAGAACGTTATGACGAATTTGCCCGGGCGATGGCGGAAAAGGGAATATTAGTGGTAGGTGAGGATCATCTGGGGCATGGCAAATCGGTGGGGGAAAACGGTACATATGGTTATTTCTGCGAAAGGGATGCCGCTACAGTAGTCGTTCGGGATTCCCACAGACTGAAAAAAATGACGCAGGAAAAATATCCGGGCGTGCCTTATCTGATTCTTGGACACAGCATGGGATCTTTTATTTTAAGGAATTACCTGTGCCGCTACGGGACGGGAGTCCAGGGGGCGGTGATTGTCGGAACGGGAATGCAGCCGAAGCTTTTGCTGGCAATGGGAAAGATGGTGGCTGCCGTCCAGAATGTGGTCTGCGGTTCCAGGCATCCGAGCGGGCTGCTGAATGCGTTGTCGTTTGGAAGCTATAATAAAAAAATCGGAAATGCCAGAACGGTTATGGACTGGCTGACCAAAGAGGAGAAAATCGTAGACGCCTATATCGAAGACCCGCTTTGCGGTTTTACTTTTACGGTGAACGGATTCCGCACGCTGTTTGAGCTGGTGGGCAGACTGTACAAGAGGGAAAACCTGGAAAAAATGCCGAAAGACCTGCCGGTATTGTTTATCGCCGGAGCGGAAGACCCGGTGGGCGGTTATGGAAAAGGAGTGCAAAAGGCATATCGTTCGTTTCAGGACATAGGCATGAAAAATGTACGGATGAAGCTGTACGAGGGAGACAGGCATGAGCTGTTGAACGAAAGCGACAGGAAGCAGGTTTATGAAGATATTTATCAATGGGTAATGTCAATCTTATAGACAGAAAAATAAAAAAGAGGAAAATGAGGAGAATTATGAAAAAATTTAAAATGCTAAAAGTAATGAGACAAATACTATCGTTGTCTGCAATGGTTGTTGTGATGTGGATGTTTTGCCTGAATGTCCATGCTGAGGAAGGAAAGACGGTGGTAGCCCTGGGGGCTGATCTGTCTGCGGAGCAAAGAGCTACGGTATTGGGGCTTATGGGAATTACGGAAGAACAACTGTCAACTTATGATGTGGTATATATTACGAACAGCCAGGAACACCAATATCTGGATTCTTATCTCGGGTCTTCGGTCATCGGGAGCAAATCGCTGTCCAGTGTAATGCTGAAAAAGGGGGCAAAGGGGAGCGGAGTTAATGTAACGACGAAAAATATCAATTACTGCACTACGGGAATGTACCGGAATGCTCTTCTGACCGCAGGAATACAGGATACGGAAGTCATTGTGGCGGCTCCCGCACCGATATCCGGTACGGCGGCGCTGATCGGCGCGGTAAAAGCCTATGAAAAGATGGAAGGAACGGCGATTTCCGAGGCGTCGCTGTCGAGCGCTCTGGATGAGCTGATTACTACCGGACAGCTGGCAGAGGCGGCGGAAAATGTGAGCGGCGATGAAGTGGAAGCGCTGATTGCTTATATTAAACAAAAGGTGGCAAACGGAGAACTGGAAACGGACGAGGACGTCAGGGCGGCGATAGCGGAAGGATCGGAGAAGTTCGGCGTATTTCTTTCGGAAGAAGAGATTCAGAAAATTGTGGATTTGATGGGCAAATTAAGGGGAATGGGGCTGAATAGCGAGTATTTGATCAGTCAGGCGGAAAAGCTTTATAATAAATATGGGGCGGATATCGTAAATCATGCGGATGAAGCGATCAGCGAGGCCGTAAGCGGCGCGGTCAGCGGAGCTGCCAAGGGATTTTTCGAAAGTATGAAAGATTCGATCAAAGATTTCTGGAATGGGATTTTTTCTTAAAACCAGGGGGAAACGCAAAGGAATAATCGTTAGGCTTTGTGTAAATGATATAAACGAACCGCGCCGACATATGCGCCGGCTGATCGTTTGCCGGGCTGTGGCGGAAAAATAATGAATATCGGAGGATTATTATGAAAATAGCGTTTTATGGAACGAAGGCTTATGATAAGATTTGGTTTGAGCCATTGGGAAAGGATTATGGGTTTGAAATCCGCTTTATTGAACTTCCTTGCAATGAGGAAACAATATTTTTGGCGAAAGGTTACGATGCCATATGTATTTTTGTCAATGATTATGTGAATGCGGAGATGATCGACCAGCTTTATGAGATGAAAGTGAAGGCGATCCTGCTGCGCAGCGCCGGATTTAACCATGTGGATGTAAAAGCGGCGGAGGATAAGATAGTGATTCTCAGAGTTCCCAGTTATTCCCCGGAAGCGGTGGCAGAATATGCGATGGCTATGCTGCTGACCGTGAACAGGCATACCCATAAAGCATATAACCGCACTAGGGATTTCAATATGAGCCTGAATGGACTGATGGGGAACGATTTGAACCATAAGGTGGCGGGAGTTATCGGTACGGGAAAAATAGGACAGGCGATGATCCATATTCTGAACGGTTTTCAGATGCAGGTTCTTGCTTATGACCCTTATCCGGTTAAGGGGCTGGAAGCGGAGTATGTGTCAATAGAGGAATTGATGAGCAAATCCGACGTGATCAGCCTTCATTGCCCTTTGACGGCAGCGACAAAGCACATTATTAATAAGAATACGATCGCGATGATGAAAGAAGGCGTTTATCTGATCAATACTTCCAGGGGAAGCCTGATCGATACGGAAGCGCTGATCGAAGGGCTGCTGGAGAAAAAATTTGCCGGGGTAGGGCTGGATGTCTATGAGGAAGAAGAAGGCATCTTTTATGAAGACCGTTCCGGCGATATTATAGAGGATGAGAATCTTGCAAGGCTGGTTACATTTCCCAATGTACTGATTACATCCCATATGGGATTTTTTACCACCGAGGCGATGCAGGCGATTGCAATAGAGACATTGGAGAACGCTTATGCCCTGGAGAATGGGCTTCCGTTGGTAAACAGGGTAGGAGTCGAGGCTTCGACACAATAGAAGCGGAAATATTTCCTTGTAAGGGCCGGGATAATTTGTTAGAATATAGAGTGGCAGAAACTTTGAAAGGATAGAAGGAATGGCAGGAACTGTATTTCCGTATGAAATCCGTATGGCATATCAGGGAGAATGGGAGGAAGCGATGGCGCTGGCCTGGAAAACCTTTCTGGAATTCGAGGCAGATGATTATTCCCCGGAGGGGATCCGGAGCTTTGAAGATTTTATTACGGACAGCACCTTGCGGCGTATGTTTATTATGGGAGCATACCAAATGTTTGTTGCCATGGATGGCTCAAAAATGGCAGGAATGATAACGGTAAGGAGTAATTCACACATATCTTTGCTGTTTGTGGATAAGGAATATCATAGAAAGGGGATCGGAAAGGCATTGATGGAAGGGCTGTGTGGATATTTGAGAACGGAGCTGGATATCCGCAGGGTAACGGTAAATGCCTCCCCTTTCGGAACAGAATTTTATCATAGGATAGGTTTTACGGATCTGGAGTCGGAGCAGACATCATCCGGTATTCGTTATACCCCTATGGAACTGATTTTGAAATAACAGATAAAAACTTACGAGAGAAGAGGAAGGATGACATGGGCAGATTTTTTAACATTGATAGTCCGATAATGCATTTTTTGGGAAGGGTAGCGGATTTGATGATATTGAATCTGGTAACGCTGATATGTTGCCTTCCTGTTGTGACAATAGGGGCATCTCTCACGGCGATGCATTATGTATTGCTGAAAATGGTAAGGAACCGGGAGAGTTACATTGTCAGATCTTTTTTCAAGTCATTTAAGGCTAATTTTAAGCAGGCAACAATTATCTGGATGATCATATTATTGCTGCTGGTAGTCTTTATCATGGATCTGAGGATCATAAATGATTCCTCGCTGGGATTTCCGCAGGTTTTAAAAATTATGGTATACGCATTGCTTATGGTGGCGTATATGGTTATATGTTATGTTTTTCCGGTGCTTTCGAGATTTGAAAATACGGTTGTGAAGACAATGAAGAATGCTTTGTTTATGGCAATTCTGAGTTTTCCCAAAACAGTGTTGATGATGGTGGTGTATTTACTGCCTTTGGCTATTGCCTATTTCGTGGTGGCAGCAGTGCCGGTCGTGTTCCTTTTTGGACTTTCAGCTCCTTCGTATGCGGCAGCAATGCTTTATAACGGAACGTTTAAGAGATTTGAGCCGGAGGAAGAAGCGATCGTGGACAGATTTGAAACCGGCGAAGGAATCGACATGACGGAGGATTAAGGAGGCAAGGGAATGAAAGACAAACAGACAAAAGCTGTAATTATACAATGGCTGATTCCTGTAGCGGCGCTAGTGTTGATTGCGGCGGTCATGCTTGCTAATTTTTCCATGGAAAGCAGCCGGACGGCATCCGATCATGTGGCGGAATTGTTCCTTAGCACGACGGAAAAATATGCGGAAGAAGTGAATTATGAAATAAAAGGAATGGCGGCAGCAGGAAAAACGATTATGCAGCTGATCAATAATGAGAGATGGATCAGTGAGGAAAGGATTATCAGAATGGCGGAAGCCTTGTATGAAAATTCGGATGCTTATGCGGTACTGTATCATGGAGGCAGGGAGTACGGGCTGCTTCATGACGGCAGTAAAGTACAGATTGCCGATATCAGTTATTTGGCGGATATTGAAGAACATTTGGCGGGGATACGCGAAAGCAAAGCGGCGGATGAAGGGGTTTGGACTCATTATACATATGTTCTGAATGATGAGATAGAAAATGAACACGGTGCAGTCGTTTCATCTTTAACGATACCGGGAGGAAAGAGTACGCTTTTGCTCTACTATCCGGTGGAAAAGCTGGATCGACTTTTTGCCAAGTCGGAATTCGGTTCCAGCGCTTTTTATGCCGTGGTGAATCCGGAAGGGGAGATCATCCGAATCAATAACGATACAGGAGGCATATTCACGGAAGGCGGAAACATATGGGATGCTGTGGAGGATAATGAAGCAAATCAAGATCTGATGCAGAAGATTACGGTTAGAATGAGAAATAAAGCTTCGGGAAATTTCAGCGCCAATATGGGCGGAACAGAGCGACGGGTGGTATATGCGCCGGTAGGGATCAATAACTGGACGCTGCTGGTAGGAGTGGAACAGTCGTATGTGGATTCCCTGATTGAAAAAGAACTGTACAATTCGGAGAAGATGATTCTGCGCCTTCTGGCTGCCGTAGGCGTGTTTTTGGGAATGCTGATCGTGATTAATATCATGGGCAAGCTCAGGAGCAACGAGAGAAGGAAAAAATTGGAAGAGAAGGCGGATACGGATCTGCTGACAGGACTGAATAACAAGCTGGCTACGGAGAGGAAGATCAAAGAGTATATGGAAAAGCACCCAAAGGAACAGGCGCTTTTATTTGTCCTTGACGTAGATAACTTTAAAAAGATCAATGATACTTTGGGGCATGCATTTGGGGATGAGGTGCTTTCTTCTCTGGGACATCAGGTCAAAGCCATGTTCCGGGCATCGGATATTATCGGACGCACCGGCGGGGATGAATTCATGATCCTGCTGAAGAATCTGGGCAGCGATGAAATATTGGAAAAAGAGGCGAAAAAGCTGGGGGATTTCTTCAAGGACTTCCAAACCGGAGAGTATGTAAAATATGCGGCGACTGCCAGCATCGGCGCGGCGGTGTTTCCCAAGGACGGACAGGACTTTGAAAGTATGTATAAGGCGGCGGACAGCGCTCTTTATGTGGCGAAGAAACGGGGAAAGAGCCAGATTGCTTTTTACGGGGATGAAAACGAAAAAAGCGAAGGAAAGAAAAGGGTGGAAAGAGAGAGCCGCGTAAACAAATGATTATTTGTACAACATGTATAAGAAATAAATGATTTCTTGTTCAAATTGACACGGATGCCAAAAGCGGATACGTAATGTAAGCAATTTTTACAATGGAATAAAAAATATTTGTGTAATGTGGGTATGGTAAAAAAAGAACAACTTAGTTATACTTGCTATAGAGTTAAACGAGATTCCGACGAAGATGCGGAAATACATTATAAAAAATAAGCAGGAGGCAAACTAAAATGGCAAGTTTATCATTAAAGAATATCTGTAAAGTATATCCGAACGGATTTGAAGCGGTAAAGAATTTCAATCTTGAAATTGCGGATAAAGAATTTATTATTTTCGTAGGACCTTCAGGATGCGGTAAATCCACTACGCTGCGTATGGTAGCAGGTCTGGAAGACATTTCTTCCGGCGAACTGTGGATCGGCGACAAGCTGGTGAATGATGTAGAACCGAAGGACAGGGATATCGCGATGGTTTTCCAGAACTATGCTTTGTATCCGCATATGTCCGTATATGATAACATGGCTTTTGGACTTAAATTAAGAAAAGTTCCGAAGGACGAAATTGATAAAATGGTAAAAGAAGCGGCAAAGATCCTTGACCTGACAGCTCTTCTTGAGCGTAAGCCGAAGGCTCTTTCCGGTGGTCAGAGACAACGTGTTGCTATGGGACGTGCGATCGTTCGTAATCCTAAAGTATTCCTTATGGATGAGCCTCTTTCCAACTTGGATGCAAAGCTTCGTGTGCAGATGCGTATTGAGATCGCGAAACTGCATCAGAGACTTGGGACAACGATTATTTATGTAACTCATGACCAGACAGAGGCTATGACCCTTGGTACGAGAATCGTTGTTATGAAAGACGGTATCGTTCAGCAGGTAGATACACCTCAGAACTTATATGAGAAACCGCAGAATCTGTTCGTTGCAGGATTTATGGGATCTCCCCAGATGAATTTCCTGGATGCTGAAGTAGAAGCAAAAGGCAATGTAGCAAGCCTGAAAGTAGCGGGCAAGAACATTGAGCTTCCGGCAGCGAAATCTAAAAAGCTGATCGATGGCGGCTATGTAGGAAAGAAAGTTACATTTGGTATTCGTCCGGAAGACGTATATGATTCCGATGCATTTACGGCATCCGCACAGTGCGTATTCGAATCCACGATTAAGGTTTATGAATTGCTCGGTGCAGAAGTTTACTTATACTTTGATTTGGCTGAATTCCCGATTACGGCAAGAGTAGATTCCCGTACGACAGCAAGACCCGGCGATACTGTTAAATTTGCTTTTGATGTTGAAAAGATCCATGTATTCGACAAAGAGACAGAGCAGGTTATTACCAATTAGTTTTGAAAGATGGTTGGGGGGATGCGAAAGCATCCCCTCTTTTTGAACATAAGGATGGCGGGCAAACCTGGCATCCGTTGTTTTCATATATGGAACCCGGCTTTATGGCGCTGAAAAATAGAAAGATTGGGGGATAAAATATGATATCAAGTCAGGTAATCAGGACAAGTATTGAAGAACTGCATGCGATTACCAAAGTTAATTTATGTGTTTTTGATTTAGAGGGCATCGTTATTGCATCCACATTTGATACGAATGATATTCAAACGGGGATTATTGCTGATTTTATAGCTTCGCCGGCTGACAGCCAGGTAATAGGAACGGATCACCTTCTGAAGATCCGGGACGAAGGAGAATTAGCATATATTCTGACTGCGAGGGGAAGCGGCGACGAAGCATATATGGTTGCCAGAATAGCGGTAAGCCAAATCCAAAATCTGGTGATTGCTTATAAAGAGAGATTTGACCGCAATAATTTTTTCCAAAATCTTTTGCTTGATAATCTTTTATTGGTGGACATCTATAACAGGGCAAAAAAGCTTCACATAGAAGTATTGATGCCAAGAGTGGTGATTATAGTAGAGACAAAGAACGGGAAGGACGGAACCGCATCCGAATTTCTGGGCGGGATGTTCTCGACCCAGTCGGGAGATTATATTACGGCGGTGGACGAGAGCAATGTAATCCTGATAAAAGCCCTTGAAGTGGGTGAGGGCTATGAAGCGGTGGATCATACCGCCCAGACGATCGCGGATATGATGAACACGGAAGCAATGATGAATGTCCGTGTGGCGTACGGAACAATTGTCAATGAACTGAAAGATGTATCCAAATCTTATAAAGAAGCGAAGATGGCTTTGGAGGTAGGAAAGATCTTTTACGTGGAGAGGAAAGTGAATTCCTATAGTGCATTGGGAATAGGGAGGTTGATCTATCAGCTTCCGGTCAACCTTTGCAAAATTTTTATTGATGAAATCTTTGGGGCGGGCGCTCCATTGGACTTTGATGATGAAACATTGACGACGATCAATAAGTTTTTTGAGAATAACCTGAATGTCTCGGAGACATCCAGGCAGTTGTATGTACACAGGAATACGCTAGTATACAGAATAGAAAAACTGGAAAAGAGTACAGGACTGGATATCCGTATTTTTGATGATGCATTAACGTTCAAAATCGCTTTGATGGTGGTAAACTATATGAAGTATCTGGATACGCTGGAATATTAAAGTTTGGATTGCTGCCTGAAATCGGTGGGGCTTAAGCCGGTGTATTTTTTAAAAATGGAAGAGAAATAGGCGGGGTCGTTATAGCCTACCAGTTCCGCGATTTCATAGGACAAAATGTCCGAATGTGCCAGGTAGTCTTTTGCCTTTTCGATTCTTGTCCGGTTAATGAATTCGGTGAGAGATTCATTGCAGGTTTTTTTAAAAGTCCGGCTTAAATGGGAGGAAGAAATATGCAGATGGTCTGCGATATTTTCCAGTGATAAAGGATTGGACAGGTTTTCATGGATATATTTGATGGTATTTTCGATCAGCCGGTTCTGGCCCCCGATCGTGCGGATAAAATGCTCTTTTGTATACGCCATCAGCTGATTGATCGCCTGTTCCAGCGTAAAAATATCCGAAGAGTGGTGGATACGGTCTAAATAAACGGCTTCCGGAGGGGAGCCGTCTTTTTTGATCAGCACCCGGCAGCATATATAATAGATTTGGGCGCATATATTTTTAGCGTCCTGCGAATTAATGAAGTTGCTTTTAAATTTGGCTATCATATGGCTCAGGACGCAGGAAGCATCGTCAAAAAGCCAGTTGTTAAGGCTGCTTTCAAACCGGAAGAGATCGAGGGAATTTTCGGCGGTCAGGTCACATTTTTCGCAGTTGGAAAAGTCCGAAAACAAAGCGATATTGCTTTCGGAATAAAAGTTTAAATTCAGGGCGTGGATCGCTTCCGATACGGCGGCGCTAAAGCTGGCGGCGCCGGAGTGGCAACGGCTGATGCCGGCGGCGGCCTGTCTGGAATCCAGAGCAAAGGTGATGGCGGCAATTTCCTTGCAGCTGTCCAGAATATAAGAAGGAACGGATTCACAAGGCTGCTCTGAGAAATAAATAGTGATCATTAGGTTATTGTACCGATAGCAATAAGTATTTTGCTTTTCTTCTGCAATGATTTTTTTTAATGAAGAAATATCGTTTTCAAAAGGAATAAACTGAAAAGCGGCTATAAAATAGCAGTCTAAAGGAAGCTGGAACTGCGCAAGGCGCTCTTCCAGTTCCGAAGAAAAAGGGCCTGTGGTCAGTTCCTGGAGAAGCTGGTCTTTCAGAAAAGTAAATTCTTCCTCTGCAAAAGAAGTGTGCCGCCTGGCGGCAATAATTTTCTGCTGGGCAGTCTTTACGGAAGAAAATAAATCTTTCTTGTTAGTAGGCTTTAAAATAAAATCGGAAACGTTATATTGGATCGCGGTCTGGGCATACTTAAAGTCGGCATAACCGGTGAGCAATATAACTTTTACGTCAGGAAGATTTTCAAATACGAATTTGGCCACCGCAAGGCCGTCGGCTTCCGGCATTTTGATATCGGTAATGACGATATCGACATGGTTATGCCGGAGAAATTGAATGGCCTCCAGGCCGTCGCTGGCCGTTCCCGCCACTTCACAGCCGATGGAGTCCCAATCCATAAAATTCGAAATGCCTTTGCGCATAGTTGCCTCATCATCTACGATCAATAATTTAAAAATCAATGGAGTTTTCCCCCTTTCTGACAGGAATCTGCATGGAAACGGAAGTACAAACATTGGGTACGCTTTCTATTTTCAGACGGGATGCGCTTCCAAAGAGCAGCTCCAGCCTTTTATCCAGATTTTTAAGCCCGATATGGGTATGGGAATCCGTATCGGAAGATGTTATTTGGGAAACATCAGGAATGATGTCAAAACCGACGCCGTTATCGATGATGGAGATTTCCATTTGGTGCCGGTCGGTTTCTAATACCTGGATAATGAGGCGTCCTTTTCCCTTTTTCGGTTCAAGGCCGTGGGTAAGGGCGTTTTCCACCAAAGGCTGTATGCAAAAACAAGGAATCCGGCATTGTATCAAATGTTCGGGAATTTGTATATGATAAGTGATCTTATCCTCAAAACGCATCTGCTGGAGATACATGTAGAATTTGACATATTCCATTTCTTTCTCCAATGTAATAAAATCCCTCTCTCTGGAAAGAGTATTCATTTTTAAAAGTTCCCCTAAGGATATGACCATCTCATAAATTTCTTCGTTATCGTTGATCTGCGCTTTCCAAGCGATCGTATTTAATACGTTGAATAGAAAATGCGGGTTTACCTGACTTTGGAGCGCGCGGATTTCCGCGTTTTTCAAAAGCAGCTGTTTTTGGAAATTATCGTTGTAATAAATGTCCAGTTGTTTGAGCATTTGATTGAAGGAATGCGCCCAAACGTTGAATTCGTGGTACATTTTCAGCGGGGGAAGGGATTTTTCCTGCCCTGTGGAAATACGATCGATATAATAAATCATTTTGTCGATGGGACGGGTAATGGTTCGGCTGATGACGAGGGAAATGAAGAGAGCACCCAATACGGTAAGCGCCAATAACAGGAGGTAATGCTTCATAGTATCGTCCAGGTCTTCCAACAGCAGATCTTTGGGCGCGGCGACGACCGAGATGAGGTCGAATGCATCCAAGCTGCGGGCGGCGGCGAAATAGGCGCGGTCATTCAGGGACAATTCCTGAAAGGAAACTCCGTCCTGTTCCAGATCGATCCGGGTTTTCAGGTTGATATTTTCCATCGTCATATCCTGATTGGAAGAGGCGCTTATTTTATGGTTATAAAGGCAGATGAACCAGGAAGGGTCTAATCCTTTGGCACAGTAGCGGATCCATTTGTCCAGATTAATGTGGATAATAAATAGTCCCATATGGTTTCCGGTGTTGCCGTTAAAAAGGTTGCGGGCAAAATAAATGCTGTTTTTTTCCGAGTCCAGCGTGCGGCAAAGAAGCCCCGTATCCGTCGGATCAATACTTTCCAGAAGTTCGCAGCCTTGGTAGAGGGAAGTTCTTATGGAGCCGGAGGTATAGGTTGTGAGGATCGTCCCGTTGTCACAAACGATATAGATAGCATCCGTAAAATTGCGGTCGGAGAGAGGGGTGCTGAAATAAATATCGGACATTTGCTTTTCCAGTTGAAAGCGGCTGCTGCTGCCGGTGAACGGAAAGGAAGAAGTTTCCAGGGCATTCAAAAGCATAGTATTGGAGAGGAACAGAGGTATGGTGGCGTCTATGGTATCCACTTGTTCCGTGATGTTCTGATTTACCTGGTTGAGCTGGCCGGTAATGGATTGTTCCAGATTGCCGCGCAGCAGGAGGGAAGTTTTATTATAATAGAAAAATGTGGAACATAACAAAATAGTAGTTACGGTAAATGAGATAGCAAGCGTTATAAAAGAACGCAAAGAACGTTCTTTCCGAATGGAAATCCGCAGCGGTATTGCTCTCATAAAAAACTCTCCTTTTATTAATGTGGAAAGAAGTTAGCGTGATAATTTCATTATGCCATAATGAAAAAACCCCTTCAATGTATTTTCCGAGAATGCGGAAAATTTCAAAACTTTGGACAAAATTTTACAAGAAATGAAAATATGGAGCGAATGCGGCGAGAAGAAAGGGGCGGACAGGAGGAAATCGTATAAGAAGAGAGCATGGAAATGAATTAAAAAACCGTGTGGAAAAAAATATAATAAAACCAGTAAACAGCAAACATAAGGACTGTGGGAAAATCCCGGTAAAACAGTACGGAAGTGGAGGAAAGATATGAAGAGAAAGATCATGAGGCGGATACTGGCATCGGCGGTAGCTCTTGCCATGGTATTAGGAGTAACAGCCTGTGGAAACGGAAAAAATACAGGCGGACAGACGGAAGGAGGAACGGAGACAGGAAGCAGCGAAGAAGGAAACAGTGCGGAAGAAGGCGGCGCAGAAGAAAAGGTTGTGCTGAATGTCATAAATTATCACGTAGGAACGGATTATGCGGCGGAATATTATGCATATTTGTTTGAGGAATTCCAGAAGACCGAAGAGGGGAAAAATGTGGAATTTAATTTTGAGGAAATTCCGACCACGGATGCTTATAACCAGAAAATCAAATTATTGATCTCCAGCGGGGATTTGCCGGACATTGTTTTTAACGGAGGGAATAATATTACGGAAATGGCGGCAAAATCAGGAAAGGTAGCGGATCTGACTCCATATTTCGATGCGGATCCGGAATGGAAGGCATTGTTTGACGATACTTCTTTGGAATTTAATACAGTAGACGGAAAAATATACGGCGTGCCTGTTTCCAAGGAAATTTCTTACATTTATTACAATAAAGAATTATTTACACAGGCAGGGCTGACGGCGCCGGAAGTGGCATACGAGAGCTGGGATGAGTTTTTTGCGGCATGCGATCAACTGAAAGCAGCAGGGATTACGCCCGTCGGCATGGACAGCGCGGATTCGGGATGGCTGACCAATCTTTGGATGAGCGCCCTGATCGGAACGAACGGACAGGCAGGCAATACATGGATGAATACAATGTATCCTATGGATTTCAATACGCCGGAAGTGGAAGCGGCAGCAGAAAAAATTGCATTGATGTTCCGGGAATATACCACGAGCGATGCGGTAGGCGGCAAATATGACCCTATGGCGACTCATTTCTTCAATGGGGAAGTGGCGATGTTTCCGAACGGCCCGTGGATGATTCCCGATTTCTCGGAGGCGGAAAAGGCGCCGGAAGGATTTTACGATAAGGTAGGCATTATGCTGATGCCTTGTGCCGGAATGGAAATGGTTCCTACACCGGGCGACATGGTAGGGGCAAAAGAGGAAGAAAAGATAAAAGCGGCCGTTGCTTTCCTGAAGTTTGAAACGACGCCGGAAAATCAAATCAAAGCGCTGGAGATGACAGGATTGCAGCCGGTATCTAACGATCTGGAGATTCCTTCGGAGCTGACGGAAAGCGATCCGTTGATGGCAGAGGTATTGGAGATACAGAATCAGGCCAAAATGACTTATGGGCAGAACCAGGCATATTGGTATCAGAATACGATAGATACATTTTCCACGGAACTTCCCGAACTGGCTTATGGGAATATTACGGCGAAGGAATTCTGCGAAAAGCTGACGGAGTCGGCAGCGAAAAACCAGGAATAAAATCCCGGGTTTGCGCCCGTATGGCATCCGCAAATTTGTAATGCGCAAAGAAACGCGCAGAAATGGAGTAGAAAATGAAAACGAAAAACAAAGGGTTATGGATCGCTCTATTTACGATTCCATGCATGATCTTGTTCGCCCTTGTTTATGCTGCGCCTATCGTTACTGTGCTGTATACATCGCTTTGCAATTATACGACATTTTCGGCGCCCGAGTTTCAGGGGATAAAAAATTTTGTTACTATTTTTTCGGATAAAGATTTTGTAGTATCCATAAAAAATACATTGTTCTGGGTCGTGCTGCAATCTACGTTTCATGTGGGGCTGGGTCTGGCTATGGCGTTGGTGCTGCGCAGGAAGCCGTTCGGATGGAAGTTTGTCCGCACCGCATATATGATTCCCAACATTGTGCCTACGGCGGCAACAGGAGTGATGTTTACGCTTTTGCTGAATCCTGCCTTCGGCATAGTAAAGCCTTTTTTGGAAGCGATTGGAGCGGAAGTGGGTCAGGTGCCGAATTTGTTCGGAAATTCCAAATATGCGTTTTGGACGGTGACGGCCACATGGATTTTTTATTCCGGGTTCAATACGATTATTTTTCTGGCGGAGATGGGAGCCGTGGACAAAGAAATTTATGAGGCCGCCAGAGTGGATGGGGCGAAACCGTGGCAGATCGACCGCTATATTACCTTGCCTCTGATGAGAAATATTTTCGGCACTTGTGTAACGCTGGCTTCGGTGGCGATGGTATCCCAGTTTGACATTATTTATATGACAACAAAAGGCGGGCCGGGAAACTCCACGCTGAATCTGCCGATTTATCTCTATAAGGCGGCCACATTGGAGAACAATTACGGAAAGGCGAATGCCGTGGGAGTCGTACAGATCAGCATAGGGCTGATATTAGTACTGCTGATCCAGCGCGTTTTTCTGGAAAAGAAGGAAGGATAATCTATATTTCAGATGATTGTGGAATCGGTAAGTTTACCGGTTTCATAATCATCCGAATAGAAATAAACATATTTATGAGAAAGGGATAGGATGAGAAATGAGAGAGACATCGAAGGCAGCGGCTGCTACGGCGAAAGCTGCCAAATATTTATTTATGCTTACTTTTGTGCTGGTTTCCGTAGGACCCATCCTATGGGCATTTATCAGTTCTTTTAAAACTTATGCGGAAATCAATTCTTCCGCACTTTCCTGGCCATCTTCCTTTCGGCCAGACAATTATATAGCGGCGTTCCGTTACGCGCCGATTGCCCAATATTTTCTGAACAGTGTAATAATTGTTGGCTGTAGCGTATTGGTAACGGTGGCGTTGGTTGCGATGTGTTCCTACATAATCTCCAGATTCGATTTTAAGCTGAAAACGCTTATCGTGCTTTTGATTTCCGCATCTCTGATGCTTCCCGCACAGGCGATTTCCCAGCCTCTGTTTGCGATTTTTCAAAAGTTGGGGATCTTCGATACAAAACTGGGAATGGTAATCGTTTATTCTGCAATGGGAATTCCGATGTCCTTTTTTGTTATGACCAGCTATTATAAAACAATTTCTATGGCGTTGGAGGAGTCGGCATATATTGACGGCGCTACCTTTTTGCAGACTTTTTTGCATATTATTCTGCCGCTGGCAAAACCGGGATTGGTGACGATAGCTATGTTACAGTTTATCAATACGTGGAATGAGTTTTATTTCGCGCTGATGCTGACCAGCGGGAATCGGGCGCGGACGGTTCCTATCGCATTGAATTATTATATGGGGACGTTTGCCAACAATTATTCCGCATTATTTGCAGCGGTGGTAATGACAGTGCTGCCGACGATTTTGGTATTTATTCTTTTGCAAAGGCAGGTTATGGAAAGTTTGACGGCGGGAGCGGTAAAGGGATAGAGGAAAGGCGGAAAACATATGAACGACAATAAAGGGAAGATATACCATGGAATTTATCCAACAGAGCCATGGAGCGTGACGGAAACAGCATTCATAAGGGAGAATAATTACAGGAATGAAACGACATTTGCTTTGTCCAATGGTTATATCGGCACGAGGGGGACCTTGGAGGAAGGATATGATTTTTCCATAGAGGAAGGCTTGGAAGGGAATTTTGTAAACGGGTTTTATGAGAGCGAAGATATACGATATGGGGAATGGAACTTTGGATTTCCCGAAAGAAGCCAGTCTTTGCTGAATCTTCCGAACGGAAAAAGAACGGGGATATGGATGGACGGGGAAAGGTTCGACATGGAAAAGGGGCGGGTGAGGAAATACGAAAGAACACTTTTTATGAAAGAGGGATTGGTCAGAAGGGAAGTGGAGTGGGTATCGCCAATGGGGAAAGCATGGAAACTGGTATTTGAGCGGTTAGTATCCATGGCTTACCAACATGTAATGGCGCAGAGAGTAAGGATCCTTCCTTTGGAAAAAGAAAGGAAAGAAAAGGGCGAAGCGGCGCAGGAAATGGCGGAATTCGGACTAAGAAGAATAGAAGTCCGGTCTTATCTTGATGCGGATGTGGAAAACCATACGAGAAAAACGAATCCTTTGGTGGATTACGGGCCTTTTGGCAAGAGGTTGAAAAAGGAGAGATGCGAGGCTTCGGAGGAATTACTTTATTATGAAGGGAGGACAAAGAAAAGCGGCTTGAAGATCAGCTGTGCGGTGGCAACGGAGGCAAGGCGGGCAAACGGAGAAGCCGGCAGGAAAGAAGTGAGGGAGGCAATACCCGTAAAACAGCGGGCGGAAGCGGGCGAATGCTTTGCGGAGGCGGAGCGGGAATATCTGTTGGAAGAGGGAGAAGAATTGCTTTTTGATACTTATATCGTATATTTTTCCTCCCGGGATGTGGAAGGGCCGTTATACGATGCCGCGGTTAAGGAATGCAGACGGTGCAAAGCGACAGGCTATGAAGAGTTGAAAGAAAAGCAGAGAAAAGCGTTTTATGATTTTTGGAAATACGGGGATGTGAGCATCCGGGGGAACGATGGGCTTTGCCAGGGAATTCGTTTTAATTTGTTTCATATCATGCAGGCGGCGGGAAGAGACGGAAGAACCGGAATGGGAGCAAAGGGGCTGTCCGGCGAAGGATATGAGGGGCATTATTTCTGGGATACGGAAATGTATATTCTTCCCGTATTTGTCTATACTGCGCCGGAGATAGCGAAAGCTTTGCTGGAGTACCGTTTTTCCACTTTGGAACAGGCGCGGGCAAGAGCCCGGGTGCTGGGGCATCCCAAGGGAGCGCTGTTTCCCTGGAGGACAATTAACGGTGAAGAGGCGTCCACTTATTTTCCGCTGGGAACGGCGCAGTACCATATCAATGCCGATATCGCTTATGCTTTTTCGCTTTATACGGATGTGACGGGAGATGAGGATTTTTTCAAGGAGCGGGCGGCCGAAGTGTTGTGCGAGACGGCCAGGGTTTGGGCGGATGTAGGATGCTTTGCAGAGGCGAAGGGGAATCAATATTGCATCTGTGCGGTAACAGGGCCGGATGAATACAATGCCATTGTGGATAACAATTTTTATACAAACCTGATGGCCCGGGAAAATATACGGGATGCTCTGAAGGCTTTGGAACGGTTAAAAGGAATGGATGCCAGGGCCTGTCAGGAGTTGAGGAAGCGGCTCGGGATTACGGAAGAGGAGACGGCCTATTGGAAAAAAATCGTGGAAAATATGTATTTTCCTTATGAGGAGAAGAGAGGGATATATCCGCTGGACGATGGGTTCATGATGCGGAAGCCATGGGATGATTCGAAAATACCTCCGGAAAAAAGACATCTTTTATACGAAAATTATCATCCGTTGTTTATTTACCGCCAGCGAATGTCAAAACAGGCGGACGCCATATTAGGGATGCTCCTTCACAGCAATTTGTTTACAAAAGAGGAGTTGCAACGCAATTATGACTTTTACCAGGAAGTCACGCTCCACCACTCGTCCCTTTCCACTTGCATATTCGGAATATTGGCATGCCAAATCGGCTACTATGACGAAGCTTATGAATATTTTTCGAGATCGGCCCGGATGGATCTGGACGATCACCATAATAATTTTTACGCGGGCATCCATGCGGCCAATATGGCGGGCACCTGGCTGGCCATTGTATACGGTTTTGCGGGGCTCCGCACGAACGGAGGAAAACTGGAGTTTCATCCTTATGTGCCGGAAAGTTGGGAAGGATATTCCTTTACGATCCGTTACAGAGGAAAAACTCTGTCAGCGGAATTAAGCCATGGGGAAAGAACGTTTACATTGACAGAAGGGGAAGAAATTTGTTTTTGGCTGGAAGGAAGGGAAATTATATTGTCGGAAAAGGAGAAAGTTTATAGTGAAGAAATATAAGGCGATTTTTTTTGACTGGGATGGAACAGCGGTAGTTTCCCGCAAGGCTTCGGCGGATCAGGTGGCGAAACCGATGAAGCGTTTATTGGCGGAGGGAGTAAAGCTGGCAATTATCAGCGGGACGACGATGGAAAACATTGCGGGCGGAAGGCTGCACGAATATTTTACGCCGGAAGAAAGGCGGAATTTATTTTTAGGCCTGGGAAGAGGGGCCTATAATTATAGCTTTGATGAGAAAGGGCAGTTGTTTTTGCTGGAGGAAAAAATCCCGGTAAAAGAGGAAATACTAAAGATACATGATATTTGTTATGAGATTCACAGGCTTTTGCTGCAAACTTATGAAATCCCTACGGATATCGTATTCAGCAGACCGAATTACTGCAAGATTGATCTGATGGTGGGGAACCAAAGGGGAGATGCCCTGTTTTTGCAGGAGGGAGAGCGTGAAGAATTGCTTTTTTTATTGGAAAAGCATGGTTTCCGGGGAGGAATCAAAGGCATGATAGCGCTGGCAGAAAGAATAGGAAAGAAATATGGGATGGATGTGTCCGCCACGACGGATGCGAAATATCTCGAGGTGGGGATTTCCAGTAAAAGCGATAATGCGGATATTTTGTACGGCTTTTTGCAGCGGGAGTATGGAATCACAGATGCGGAATGCTCTTTCTGGGGAGATGAATATGTGGGATTTGGCGAGGGAATTTACGGCAGCGATAGTTTTATGATGACGGAAAAAACAAAAGGCGGTGATTTTTTTGATGTATCCCATACGGAAGGAGAACGGCCGGAGGGAGTCAGGAAAATAGGAGGAGGGGTGGACGGCTTTATGAAGTTTCTGGAAGAACAAAGCATGTTTTGGTCAGAAACATGATGGGAAACCTCGCCGGAGAGATAAGAGCTTGTCAGCATAAATAAGAGGCCGTCCGCATAAAATTAGGAAACGGTAAATGAAGAATGCGGAAAGGAGGACATCCATGGCTGACTATTATAAAAAAGTGATTTATCTTTCTTATCTGGAGCAGGGAAACCGGATCAGGGGAGCCGGATTCATAAAAATAGAAGTGTCAGGGAATGCGTGGAGCTTTGCTATGCGCGTGTCAGGAATGGCGGAGCTGGCAGGAAAGAAATATGACATATATGTTGGAAGTAAAAAAGAAGAATATGTAATAGGAAAGCTGTTTCTTCATAATGGGAGCGGAGAATGGGAAAAGAACGGAGAGGGAGTTCTGACAGGCACGGAAGGAATGACCATTGGAGAAGTGGAGCGGTTTACGATAAAAATATCGGATACGGAAGTGATTGAGGGAAAATGCCAAACGATATCCGTGGCGGAGAAAAAAGAGGCGGATCGTCCGCAGGAAAAAAAGGAGTTCCATGCGGCGGAAAAAAAGGAAGAGAAGAAAAAGGCGGTAAAAAAAGAGAGCGCACCGGAGCCAAAGAAAAGTATAAACAGGGAGAAATTGGGCGGAAACCGGGAAAAAGAAATCAGGATGGAGGAGGTTATTTTAGACGACAAGTGGGAGCAGCTTTGCAAAATGTATCCGGTGGTGCATCCTTATGAGGATGAGAGGAAATACATATCCATACAGCCGAAAGATTTTGTCGTTATGACGGGAGACTATCAGCACTTGGCCAATAATAGTTTTTTGCTCCACGGATTTTATAATTACCGGCATATCGTTCTTGGGAGAGAGCCGTTGGATGAGACGAAGGAGGAGAGATCTGCGAGAGGGCAGGGAAAGGACGGTCAGGAAAAAAATAGGGATAAATGCGGAGATTTTTACCTCGGCGTGCCGGGAGTATATTATGAAAGGGAAAAAATGGTGGCTCTGATGTTTGGGTTTGAGGCTTTCGAATGCTGCGGCGGGAAGGCGGAACCGGGAAAATTCGGATATTATCTTCGTAAAGTAAAAATATAAAAGGGAAGTATTTATTTATATGCCGGAACAGTCAAAGGGGGGGATAAAGCTTTCTAGGCAGGTGCCGCCGTCCTGGATAAAACCATTTTCTATTCCGATATGCAGGGCGTAGTCCGTCAGTTTATCATATTCCCTGGAAGTGACGGGACGGTTTAATTCGGGACAGGTTTGTGCATCCTGGGCTGAGAGGATTGGGGTATACTGGTTCATAATACTGACGTATATGTCATTTTTGTAGGTGCGATATAAATATTGAAGAACCTGCCGGGAGTCCTCGATGCATCCGGGCAGCATGAGATGCCTTACAATCACTCCCTTTTTCATCAAAGGGCCGGAATAATCATCCTTCTCATCCATGGGGCCTGTCAGGGGCTGGGGAGCAAAAACGGGTGTTCCGGTCTGGCGTACCATTTCATGGATAGCAGAAGAGGCATGCATAAAATAATCCTCGGCAAATGAATATTTTTTGCTGAGAACGGGAGAAAAATATTTCAGATCCGGGAGATAAATGTCGATAAGGCCGTCCAGTTCCTTCAGCATATCCGCTTTTTCATAAGAACTGGTGTTATAAACGACGGGTATGGAAAGGCCGCCGGCCTTTGCGTCTTCCAGCGCTTTTTTGATCTGAGGGATAAAATGAGTCGGGGTAACGAGGTTGATATTACAGGCATGTTGGTTTTGAAGCTCCAAAAAGATTTGGGCAAGGCGCTCCACGGATATTTCTTTTCCGGCCATGCCCTGGGAAATGGTATGGTTCTGACAAAAAATGCAGCCCATATTACAGCCTGAAAAAAAGACAGTACCGGAACCGGTCTGTCCTGAGATGCAAGGTTCTTCCCACATATGAAGAGCGGCTCTCGCCGCCCTTATTTGATCCGTTTGGCCGCAATATCCTGTCTGGCCGTTTATTCTGTCGGCATGGCAATTTCTTGGACAAAGTGTGCAATTATGCAAATCCATTTCAGATTCCTCTATAGACTGATATCGTTTCATAATATGAAATACCGTGCGTTCTGTGTTGAGCCGCATCAATATACGTTACCTTTACAGTTAACTCCGCCAGGCACCCTTACGGCACATAGAAGATTCCGCTTAGTGCTGCTTTGTTCCCAACCTGACACGGTTCGCAGATTTCCATTGCGTAAGACCCAAACTTCAACGCCACTTATAAAGGGCAGCTATACCAAATAAAAGCCCGCGACAGAACATCACCCCTACTAAAGCGGATTGTAGGTACAGGACACCGCTAACGCCCCGGCTGCACGGTGTTTTTAGTATACTGTTTTTTGCCGGGCTTGTCAATGTTTTAGTAAACGTCGGAATTGCCTTCGTCAGAAATACTTTTGCTGGGAATACTTTCGCCGGAAGTTTTTCTATCTTTGTTACGCTGGCGGAGTTCTTTGAAGAAAGTAGTGATCATATGGCTGCATTCCGTTTCGAGTATGCCGCGGGTCACATGAACCTGATGGTTGAACTGGGGCATTTCCAGCAGGTTGAGGATGGAACCTCCGCAACCCGCCTTGGGGTTCATACATCCCATAACGACTTCCGGAATGCGTGCCTGGACGATCGCGCCGGAACACATCTGGCATGGTTCCAGGGTAACATAGAGCGTGCAGTCCTCCAGACGCCAGTCGCCTATTTTTTTGCTGGCTTTATTGATCGCCGTTATTTCCGCGTGTGCCAGGGTATTTTTATCCGTATTGCGGCGATTATATCCCCGGCCTATGATCTTTCCGTCGCGGACGATCACGCAGCCAATCGGGACTTCCCCGAGTAAATATGCTTTTTTCGCCTGTTTTAAGGCTTCCTTCATATATTTTTCGTGCAGATCCATTCTTACCTCATTTCACTTTTGAAATATTGCACCGATACAAGTATAATATATATGACTGGAAAGGGCAAGAAGACAGGAAGTACGGAAATCAATTTTTATCAGCGTCATAGGGAGGCAGCGGGGACAGGGCGGCGGAGTCAGGGGTTGGCGGGGGCCGGTTTTCTGCCGGAGCTTTCCATCAGATTTCACTAATGAAATGGATCAAGATTACAGAACCAGCCGGGCTGGAAGAATGAGATATCCATGAGGAAAGGATGAGTTCGGATGAAAATATATGGATTGAATAAGACAACGCTTTTGGATTATCCCGGGCATGTGGCGGCTGCGGTTTTTTTGGGGGGATGTAATTGCCGGTGCCCTTTTTGCCAGAATGGGGATTTGGTATTGAGGCCGGAGAGCCAGGCGGAAATAGGAGAGGAAGAACTGTTTGCTTTTTTGAAAAAAAGGAAGGGAATTTTGTCGGGCGTATGCATTACCGGCGGGGAGCCGACACTGGAAAAGGAGTTGGGGGAATTGGCCGGAAAGATAAAGGAAATGGGTTATTTGGTGAAATTGGATACGAATGGCCTCCGGCCGGAAGTAGTGGGGGAACTGTTGGAGGACGGATTGCTGGATTATATTGCCATGGACGTGAAAAACAGTATGGAGCGTTATGGGGAAACGGTTGGTTTGGAAAAAATAGATGTGGGGAAAATCAGGGAAACGATAGATCTTATGATGGCAAGTGGAATCGATTATGAATTCCGCACAACAGTGGTGAAAGAACTGCATGGAAAAAAAGATATGGAGGCTATAGGAGAGGAAATAAGAGGAGCGAAGGCTTATTTTTTGCAAAGTTACCAGGAAAGCCAGGGGGTGATCGCGCCGGTTTTCCATTCATACAGCAGGGAAGAAATGGAGGAACTGGCGGAAGCGGTAAGGCCATTTGTTCCCGGCGCGCAGGTCAGAGGTTAAATATGGAATAGTATTTTCGGCGTATCCTCCGGGTAAAGCCATAATCAATAATGACGGGACGGCTCTGGATGAACCCCCAGTTTGCCGGGCGGCAGAGATCGACGGCCAACAGATTGTATTTATGGGGGATGTATTGAAAATTGGCGAGCTGGAAAAGTTCCCGGTTGGTGTTTACGTGAAAATAATTGCGTATCACGGAGAAATCGGAAACCGGGTCTGCCTTTTCCATAACGAGATAACGGTTATCCGGGGAAACAAATAAAACTTTGGCGAAAAGATCGGAATCATCCATTTCGGAAATGATGGATTCCACCTGGTTTTGTGCGTAACCTTTGGCATTTCTGGCAACTTTCAATGCGCTGCCGTCGCCAAGATCGTAGACTCTGCGCCCGGAACCGCTGCCGAGCAGAGGATACGCGCCATTGGAAAGATGGTCAATGATGGAAGGTAGGTCTATTGCAGCATTCATGCGACATCACCTGAAATATTTGTAATATATTATCATTATATGGCAGGAAATGGGGATGGTTCATAGGAAGGGGCGAGAAAAGAGGGGAATAACGGTCATTTGTAAAAATGAATTGCCATGGTATTCTGTTAGTTTTTTCGTGCAAAATCCAGACAAGTGTGCTATAATATATCAACATAATGATTTGACAAAAAAAGGGAAACAAGGGTATAAGAATAAAAAGGGAAAAGAGGTAAAAAATAATGGAAATCTTGATTCTGGGCGGCGGTTTGCTTATTTGTATTATTGCGGTAATTATATCGGCGGTAACTTCCGTAGTGTCGGCAGTGGCGGCGAGCGAGGATGAGGAGAATTTTTAAATTTAATATTATTTTAGATTTAATTTATGAATGGTTATGAAATTTTATAGGTTTTTTCAAAACTAAACACATAACGGACACATTTATCACTTATTATTAATTCAGATAGTTGAAGAACTCACTATTTAAAACTCACTATCTCCCCCCTCATAAGAAAATAAAGAAAAAAAGCTCCGTTGGAACGGGGCTTTTTTTCTTTATTTTCTTATGAGGGGAGTTGTAGGTTTCTACAATATATAAAAGAATTATCATCATATATAATTATTGGGAGAATAGCCTATGGAAAATCTCAGTCTTTTGTACCCCGGCGGATACAGTGAGGAAAAACGTGCCTTTTACCGGGTGAAAAATTATGACTTTGTCAAGGAACTGCAATTAGAATCACTGATCATTCTTGTGAAGGATGGCTACAGGGGAATGACGGATTTGAAGCTCCGGGATTTTTTTTCCACCGACGGGGAAGTATTGCGGTACCGGCTGGATATTGTGGAGGATATATTAAAGAATAGAGAATGGTATGATGTATTTTGCAAGGCTGTGCCGGTGATTCGGAATGTATCGGATATGAGCCGGGCGATGGGCGGAGAGTTTTCCATCGAATCTGCGCTGGGTTCCATCCGGTTTCTGGAAATGTACATCGAGATTGTGGATTTGTTTGCGGAGAACATCCTCGTGCTGGAAACGGGTTCCAAAGGGCTGCGCGCCTTGCAGGATAAAGTAAGGGAAGTGGCGGAAGGGGAAGAATACCGGAACCTGAAAAGGGAACTTGCCAAAGAAGAAACGAATTTCGGGCTTGTGAAAAGTATAACGCTTGGCGTCAACCTGGACGAGACGCTTCACGTGCAGGAGGCCGGAATTGTTTCGGTGAATATGGAAAGATTCCATCAGGGAACGGTGATGGATAAGCTTCTGAAAAAGACGGGGAAAGAAAGCATGTCCTATATAACCCCGTTATTTTCCATCAATAAGGGATTGCATATAGGAGATGCGAAAGCGGTGGAGACTTCCACCCGATCGGCGTTGAATACGATCTTTGCCAGGACGATAAGGAGTTTCGGCCCTGCGGTGCAGAAATATTTTTCCTTAAATACATCGTGGCTGGTGCAGATCCTGGACGATATCCGTTTTCTAACGGCGGGCGTAAAGTTTATTTTGGATATGGAAGAAAAGGGATTTTTCTTTTGCAAGCCGGAGGTCGCTCTTATGGATGAAAAAAGATGTAATCTGGCAGAAGTCTATAATCCGGTATTGGCGGTCAAAGAAGTGGAAAAAACGGTAGTTTCCAATTCCTTTTCCTATGACGAAAAAGGAAGGTTTTATTTGGTTACGGGGCCCAACCATGGAGGCAAGTCTATTTTCGCTTATTCGATTGGAATGGCTCAGGCATTGTTCCAGCTGGGGTTGTTTGTTCCGGCACGGAGGGCATGTATCAGCCCGGTAACGGGAATATTTACTCATTTTCCGGTATCGGATGAGAATAATTACGGAAAAGGAAGGCTGGAAAGCGAGTGCGCCAGGCTGGGAAAAATCATGGAGGTATTGGAAGATACGGATATTCTCCTGATGGATGAATCCTTTGCCAGTACAAGCGGGATGGAGGCAGAATATATTGCTTCCGAGGTCTTGTCCAATATCGGGGTCATAGGGTGCGGGGGAATTTTTGTAACTCATATTCATGATTTGACGCAAAAGTTGGAAGAATATAATCATTACCCGGGAAATAAAGGAAAGATCGATAATCTGGTGGCGCAGATGGAGAATAAGGAAGGCGGTATCCGAAGTTATAAGGTGGAGCGGACGACGCCGGATGGATTGAGCTATGCGAGGGATATCGCTGCGCGTTATGGACTGCTGTGCCGATTGCCTGGCTATGCGGATCGTGATAAAATGGAATAATAAGCGGTGCTGTTTTAATAAAGTTGGGACAAAAGCTGCGCGGAAATGGGGTTAAAGATGGTAAGAGAGAGGGAAGAAGAACAGGCATGGCGGCAGGAGAGGATCGGGGAACTGGCCGGCGAAGTAATGAAGCTGGCGAGGGACAGCATTGTAGTCAATATGCGTTTTCTGGATACGGCGTTGTCACGGCTGGAGGCGGAGGCCCGCAACGGATTGGGCGGAGCTGCGGCGGATGGCGGTAAGCTGTACTATGATCCTGCCTGGCTGCTGAAAAAATACCGGGAAGAAACAGGATATCCGGTCAGGCTGTACCTTCATGTATTGTTTCATTTTGTGTTTTACCATAGTTATCATTATAGGGAAAAGGAAGGGGAGCCTTGGGATCTGGCGGTGGATGCCGCTGTGGAAAACGTTATATTGGAAATGGCTCTTCCCATGGGAGAGTTGGACAGCGATGGGGAGGCAAGAAACAAGCTTCACTATTTGAAAGAAGATGCGGGAGGGCTGACGGCAGAGAGGATTTACCGTTATCTGAAAAATAACGCTATGACGCCGGAGGAAAAAGAGCGATGGCGCAGATTATTCTGCCGGGATGCCCATATATACTGGCAGGAGCAGGAAAAACTGGAAATTACGCTGGATCAGTGGAAAAAGATCAGCGAGAGGATAAAGGCGGACATCAAGTCTTTTTCTAAGGACAAGAATTCATCGGAAAGTCTGGAGAAAAATCTGGCGGAGGCGACGAGGGACAGATACGATTACGGGGAATTGTTGCGGCGGTTCACCGTTATGGGCGAGGATTTGCAGGTGAATGACGATGAGTTCGATTATATTTATTATACCTATGGGCTGTCCCGGTACGGGGATATGCCATTGATCGAACCTTTGGAATATAAGGACGCCAGGAAGGTGAAAGAATTTGTGATTGCTATCGATACTTCGGCTTCCTGCCGCGGTGAGATTGTGAAAGAATTTATCAGAAAAACATATTCTATTCTGAAGGGGACGGAGAATTTTTTTCAAAAAATTAACGTGCATATTATTCAATGTGACAGTGATGTCAGGAATGACACAAAAATCACTTGCCAGGAAGATTTCGACCGATTTTTAAAGGAAGGGAAATTAAAAGGCTTTGGCTCTACGGACTTTCGTCCGGTCTTTGACTATGTGGACAAACTGGCGGGGGAAGGGGAGTTCGAGAATTTAAAAGGGTTGATTTATTTTACCGACGGATATGGAGTATATCCCGTGCGGATGCCGGATTATGATACTATTTTTGTATTTTTGGATGATAATAATGAGCGGCCGGAAGTTCCGCCCTGGGCGATTCCGGTAGTATTAAATGAAGAAGAAATAGAAGGGATGGCTGCTAAAGAGCAGGAAGAATAAAGAGATGAATATAAAGCAGGCGAAAGAACATATTAAAAATACGGTAAATTTATATTTAAAGAAGGATGAATTCGGGGAATATAAGATTCCCGTGGTGCGTCAGAGGCCAGTTTTTCTGCTGGGAGCGCCGGGGGTAGGGAAAACGGCAGTTATGGAGCAGATCGCCCAGGAACTGGGAATCGCGCTGGTGTCTTATTCCATGACACATCATACGAGACAATCCGCCCTTGGGCTGCCTTTTATAGAAGAAAAGGAATATGGCGGGGAACATTACCGGGTTTCGGAATATACGATGAGCGAGATCATTGCGTCGGTCTATGACGTGATGAAGAAGAGCGGCATTGAGGAAGGCATCCTGTTTTTGGATGAAATCAACTGCGTGTCCGAGACTTTGGCGCCGTCCATGCTGCAGTTTCTCCAGTATAAAGTGTTTGGCAGACACAGAGTGCCGGAGGGATGGGTGATTGTTACTGCCGGCAATCCGCCGGAATACAATAAGTCGGTCAGGGAATTCGACGTGGTGACAATGGACAGATTAAAGGTGCTGGATGTGGAGGCGGAATACGGAGTATGGAAGGAGTATGCGCAGGAACAGGGGATACATAACGTTATCACAAGTTACCTGGAACTGAAAAAAGAACATTTTTACCGGATAGAAACGACGGTGAAAGGGCGTTCTTACGTGACGGCAAGGGGATGGGAAGACCTGTCACAGATTCTTTATTTGTATGAAGAAGAAGGGCTGGCGGTGGATGAGGTATTGATTGGGCAATATTTGAGAAATGAGCGGGTTGTGAAAGAGTTTGCCGCTTATTATGATCTGTATCGCAAATACCAAAAGAACTATCATGTGGAAGAAATACTGAACGGAGATGCGCCCGAAGAAGTTGCAGCCAGGGCCAAGGCGGCGCCCTTTGATGAAAGGCTGTCCCTGCTCAGTATGCTGCTCGATATCGTACTGGGGGAAATGAGGCGGGGCGTGGAAGGCGCGGATTATTTGAATGATTTGATGCCGTTATTAAAAGGGCTAAAAAGTCTGTCGGAAAAGGAAGCGGCAGCTAACGGAAATGTGTTGGCGGATATGCTGGAGAGGCAGAAAGAGGCAAAGAAGAAGGCGGCGGATTCCTTGCGGATGGCGAATGCTTTATCCGAAGGGGATAAAAGGAAATGCAGGAAGACGATACGTTTTCTGGAGGAGGCGAAGAAGGAGTTATATGTGGGGGACGCGGGAACGGCAACAGAAGCTTTTTCATATATAAAACAGAAGTTTGACCAGCAGGTAAGCGTAATGAAGAGCGGAGTTGCGGAAACAAAAGGGAGAATTCACAGACTGTTTGAATTTGTAAAAGAGACTTTTGGAGAAGAAAATGAAATGCTTATTTTGGTAACGGAACTGACGGTAAATACTTCGGGTGCCCGATTTATCGGTATGTTTGGCAGCGAGGATTATCAGAGGTATAACGGGAAACTAAGGTTATCGGGACGTCAGGAGGATTTGCGCCAGGAGATCGAAAGGCTGGAGTTATGATAGGAAAAAGCGACGGAATATTCGGATACAGAGTGGATAGACGGAAGGATGGGGAGGGGGAACCATGGATCGTCATTACGGATTATAAAGGACGGGATAGCGAGGTACATGTACCGGAAAAGTTAGACGGAATTTCCGTGAAAGTATTGGCAAAAAAAGCTTTTTTGAGCAAGAAAAATTTGAAGAGGGTATTTCTGCCGGAAAGTCTGGAGGAAGTGGGCGATTGGTCGTTCGCTTACTGCACATGTCTGGAAAGCGTATGGCTGCCGAAAAAGAGTATAAAATTGGGCAACGGGGTTTTTATGGAATGCCCTGCAATCCGGAGAATACATGTATATGGGACGGAAGCCGAACCGCATTACAGGAACGAAGCCAACGGTATGTCACAAAAAGGAAAGGCGGATCAGACCGCCGCATTGCTGGCGGCAGCCGTAGCGTTGGATGCGGAATATTTGCTGGATATAAAGGAAGCCGGAATGGAACAATGGATACAAAAGTGGGATGCCCGGATGAAAACGGTAATGGAAACGGAGGACGGGGACGGGTATACCAGGATGGTGTTATGCGGAGAAGAGGATTACGGATGCAGCCTGGAAGAATTTATGAAAAATAAGAGAAAGAACAAGGTGCGTCTGGCTATGCTCCGGCTGATGAATCCGATCGGCTTGCCGGAAGAGAGCGAGGCTTTATGGAAGGAATACCTCAGGGAACATACGAAGGGATGCCAGTCGGAAGAAGCATGGGAGGTGACGCTCAAAGAGCATGGCTACGAAGAGGAGTACTTTAAACTATTTGCCGATATCGGAGGGATAAATGAAGAAAATTTTGACGGGCTGTTGATCGATATGGGAGAAAATTATGCGGAAATGAAAGCATTTTTTATCGGATATAAAGAAAAGCAGATGGGCGGAAAAGATTTTTTTGACATTTTTTCCCTGGACGATTAAGGAAAAGAAAGGATGCTGGGCAATGGACGAAAAGCTGATCGAAGATATTCTTAAACATTTGGATAGCGAGACGCGGATGGGCGTAGTAAGGATGAGTGTGGAAATGGATGAAAAAAGCGCTGGTGGAGCCAAGGTATCGCACAAGTGCTGCAATATGTACGGGAGGCCGGCGAATGAAACGGTGGGACTGCTGGACAGCTATACGGATTTGAATGCAGGGAAACCGGATAATGAAAGAATCGAGTAGGGAAGAATTCTTCCCTGCTCGATTTTATATGCCGATATTTTTTCCCGATCTCTTATGAACATAGTGCTATGTCTATAGTGCTATGTCCATAATGTTATGGTCATAATGTTATGATCATAATGCTATGCTCATAATACTATGAGGTAAATATGAAAGAAAGGGAAGATATGATACAGTTGAAAGCGAAGAAAGCGAGTATAACAGTCGCAACGATGGCCTGCGTCCGGTTGCTCTGCATGGGCTTCCGAAACTCTTCTACGATACAGTTGGAAGGATCGGAAGGGATATAGCAGACACGATAATTGCCGCCAAGATTATAATGTCCCTTTCTTTTTTCTGCAAAATCCAAGCTTACGGTGTAATCTTTGGAGTCAACGGTGTAGGATATAACAGGGTATTCATTTGTCCAACGGAAAGAACGATTCCGCCGGCGGACGCTTACCAGTTCGCTGATACGGCCCTGTGCCGTACCGGTCATCTCATGCGCACGGTTTAATAAACCGTTCATCTTTTGGAAACGGCGTAAGAAAGTCCATGCAATAAATGCGAGAAAAAGACCGAAAACGAGCGCGATAAGTCCTGAAGTAATGTAAAAACTGCTATCCATGATAAAAATACCTCCTATGTAAATATTGCTATTATTTTATAACAAAAAGCGTGTGGGTGCAAGAGGTAAGTGAATGCGCTATGAAGGATAGCATTTGGAGTGGGGCGGGAAAGAAAGGAGCGGTTATTCAGTTGTCATGCGGTTGCTGCTTTATTATTATCCTTTTCCATAAACCAGAATATTTAAACAACCCGTCTTTCGTGCAGTACAAATATAAATTCCCTCTGCCTTTCATCACCGGCATACGGAATGTTGGGTTTTGCTCCGGGTAAAGCCGTTGAAACCAGATACGGTCATCATATACATACGCTGCAAAAGAAATATAATGCTCTTTGCTCATGCCGTGTTTGATTGTAATAAAAAAATCTATATCCATTTCTTCCACTGAAATTTCATGCCCGGCTACTTCCCGTGTGGCAGACAACGGAGAAAGGCGGCGTCCGCAACAGGAGATATCTGCCCTGCCTGTACTTGTCAAAATGTTTCCGCAGTTCGGGCAGACATAAAATCGAATATTATCAATTTTTCCAGTGTCCAGACGGTTTGGGTTCAGTTCTCCATGTAATAGCTTTAAAACATCTGCACCCAATATCGCAGAAAGCCCTTCCCAAAGCGAAACATCTGGCGCACCTTTTCCGCACTCCCATTTTGAAACTGTTTTATTGCTGATATTTAGTTGCGCTGCAATCTCTTGTTGTGTCAGTCCTTTTTCTTTTCGCAGCTGTAATATCAGTTGCCCTAGTTTCTCATAATCCATGAAACGCCCTCCTTGTGAAAATATGAGTTGTGTAGATATATCTTGTAATCGCTTGTATCAGACGCAAAAGTCTGCCGGAACTGTTTTTTCAGCATGGAACATTGTTCCATAAAAGTCAATATTATTTTTCACTCATGTTTATATTCTCCTTGCATTTGGCATTTCTATTATACAACATTCCAAAAGTTCTAATAGTTTATCCGTTTGGTCGTCCTCTGGATTTTCGTATTTAAGAATCTCCACAACAGAATATTCAAATTCATTTTCCCCATATTTGTCCCACAATTCTTGAAGCTGCTTGTTGGAATGGAGTTTCATGGACAGTTTAAATCGGTTGCTGTTAAATTCTGCTCTTGTGTCCTTTGAAATACCCAAAAACAAATCACCCGTAGGTTTACAGGAAATGGAGATAATCCCCATTTCTGGGCGGCGGTTTTTCCATTCTTTTAACAATTCTTTTTTTCTTTTTATATCCATTTTTTATTCCATTTCTGCGCGGCTTTTTGCGCATATCATTATGACCTCGAAAATTAGTCTAATGCAAAAAGTCTACGTTGACAATCCACGCTCCGTAGACTTTTAATCAGAATATCAAAATATATAAAAAAGATAAGAATAGTAGTCGACACTGGCGAAAATAATAAAAAACCACCGGAATGTTATTCCGATGGTTTTGACGGAGATGGAGAGATTTGAACTCTCGCGCCGGTTGCCCGACCTACCGCATTTCGAGTGCGGACCCTTCAGCCACTTGGGTACATCTCCATATACTATTTTTTGCGACGCAATTGTGCGAAGAAATCTTTCATCAATTGACTGCAACGCTCCTGGGCAATGGGACCCACAATGTGTACATTATGATTAAATCCCGGGAATTGCAGCAGATTTAACTGACTGCCCGCCGAGCCAAATTTCGGCTCATTGGCGCCAAACACCACCGTATCAATTCGGCTGTTGATCAACGCACCGCAACACATAGGGCATGGCTCCATTGTTACATAAAGCGTGCAGCCTTCCAGACGCCAGCTGCCTAAATTTTGACCGGCCTGCCGCAATGCACAAATCTCTGCATGAGCTGTAGGATCCTGATCTCGCTCCCGCAGATTATGTCCGCGGCCTACCACTTCGCCATCGCGCACTACCACCGCACCGATAGGTACCTCCCCAATCGCTGCCGCTTTCTCTGCTTCTTTGATTGCCTCTTCCAAAAAAACAAGGTGTTCCTCTATTCTCATACATATTCCCTCGCTTTTGCCGCTCATTTATTTTACATGAAACCGCATCATCTGTCAATGATGCTCTGCCATTTTGCCCATAAATTGCAAAAAATCCCTCCGCATGCCGCAGAGAGATTTTTTATACAACACATTGTCCAGACTATTTATCTCATTTAATTATTGCGCATGGCCTCAATAGGACTCAATTTTACCGCGCGATTAGCTGGATATACCCCTGCCAATAGCCCAATCATAATAGAGAATCCTATTGCAAACAACGCCAGCCACCATGGTATCACCGACAGACTTAAAGCCTCACCAGTGCCCACATAATTTCCCATAAAATCACCAGAAAGTTGATTGATAATGAACGATAGCCCATAGCTAAACCCCAGGCCCATAATTCCACCAAAGAAACCAATCATGCCTGCTTCCGCTAAAAACAGAAAGCGGATATCTCCAAAGGTTGCACCAATTACTTTCATGATCGCAATCTCCTTAGTGCGTTCATAAATTGACATGACCATTGTGTTGATAATTCCAATCGCTGCTACCAGCAAAGTAATCCCGCCAATACCGCCTAAAGCCAGCTGAAAGACCTTCATAGAATCCTCTACCCCTTCCAGGCTTTCTGCAATAGAGTAAGCATTATACCCAGCGTCTTTTATACTTTGCAAAACAGTTTTGGTGTCTGTAACGTCCCCGGTAATCACAGAAATCTGATTATACAAATTTCTTTTTTTCTGCTTTTTCTCTTCACTGGTCATCATCAATTTTTGCATTTTCTGTACAACTTCCAGCGGTGCGTAGGAAGCATAATTGTTAGGCATGTCTGCATCCATTACGCCCACCACCTGAAAAGTCAGCTTCTTTGTTTTTTCTGTCTCATAATTTCTGAATTCCGCTGTAACTTTTTTATTCAGCATTTCAACACTTTTGTTGTACATACGTTCTTTGTACTGCTCATACGTTTCATCTTCAACCCAACCATCATCACTGCCGTTGGGGTCATAGAACCCGCCTCCAGCCATGCCGCCAATCACCAGAACATTCTTATCGCCTTCCTGCAGCAATCTGCCTTGCCCAATCTGCATATTCTTCGTTGCCATATCCTCTGGCTTAATGCCATAGACATCCAACCAACCCTGCAATTTGCCGCAGGTAGCCGTATCAGCAGAAATAGACGCCATAGGAATGACCGCCGTAACACCTTCCAGCGATTGAAAATATTCCAGCGCCTCATCATCCAAAGCAACGATATTTTCTTCGTCGTCACCGTGACTGTATGACTGGTTTACTTCAATTTCATTCAGACTTCCCCACTGCTCATACATTTTCTGCTGTGACTGCTGCAGTCCGATACCCAGCGACACCATCACTACAATAGAAGTAGTGCCGATAAGCACACCCAGCATCGTCAGAAAAGTACGTCCTTTGCGGCGCATCAGATTTTTCGCCGCCATGGTAATGATATCTCGTTTAACCATCGATCAATTCCTCTTCCGCTTTCGCTTTGCGTTTGATACGAATCAAAATGATTGCCTGCACTACAATTACGATACCTAATACAATCGGCAGCCAATGCTGCTTCAGCTTGTCCAGCAGTCCCGGTTCTGGAATGGGCTCCATAGGTTCCGTCATATCCCCGTAATCAATCGCAGGGCCAATTTCAATACTGAATGGAATTTCCATGCTCACTTCCTGATTGTCTGCATCAATATAACTCATCGCAACAGAACCGCTCAAAACGCCTTCCTCTTCCGGAATAATCGTGGCGCTGTATTCGTTGCTCTCACTAGCATTGAACGTGCCCAGATAAAATACATTTTCCTCCTTCCCAGGGATATCCCCTTCCATGCGCACCTTGAAATTGGTAAGATTCACCTTGCCCACATTCACAAATTCCATGCTTACATTTATAGGCTCTCCTACGTTGCCCATGGTAGGAATATTACTGCTGATAATTTCTATTTTGCTCTCCTGCGTTACAGGAATATTTACATTATCACTGCTTTCATATTTTGTGCCGTCAGTAGATTCATATTTGATATTCACCGGCACAACATACGTTTTCGCCGTTGCGTTGGGATCTACATACATACTGATGGTTTTTAGCGCTGTCTGTTTTCCATCAATACGGTCAATATAAAACGTATTACTGCTGTCCACCGGTGAGAAAACTGTGCCGCTGGATACAGTGCCACCGCTAGAGGATGTTTCTGTCGGTACATCCAACTGAATGGACACATTGTTTACCGCCAAGTTGTTGGTATTTTCCACAAAAAGATTCAGCGTCACATAATTACCAGCTAAGACTTTACTGGGGTCCACATTATAACGTTGAATAATCACTTTCGGCTCCTTGCCGCCCTTATTTTCCTGCAGCGGCAACGGCATATTCAACAAGATCTCCTGTGGTTTTTCCGCACCATTATAATCAATAGTCAACTTCATTTCATTGTTTTTGCGGTCTTCATTCAGCTCCAACTTATAATCCACTGTGACAGTCTGATTTCCCTTAATATTATAGAGCTGTTTGGTACTGGATAAATCCCGTACGGTAATATTTTTCTCCCCACTGTTACTTTCACCGCCATTTGTGATATAACTGCCTTCCAGCGTAGCAGTCACATTATTTGCTTTACTCTGACTGATATTTTTCAGCACCAAAGTAGCCGTAGTCTCCTTCACACCGGCAGTCACCGCTGGATTAAACGTCACCTTTTCCACCACGAAAGATGGGTCAGACAACGCATATACCACTTCCAAATCAAAACTCTGTACCGCATTATACCGTTTTTCACCTTTTACCTGCCAGTTATCACTGGCAATCATACAATTGATACGATATTTTGAACCTTCCGGCAATTCCTTCGTTTCCGGGTTTACCTTCATCTTAATCGTAAAGGTTTTTGTTTCGCCGCCCTTCACCTCAGTCAGCATGGTATCATACACACCGTCTGTGCCGCTGACAACCGTAAAGTGGGATAACGCTTTTCTGTCACTTTCCTCTGTAAAACGGAATTCAGGAAACATACCAGAGCCGGTACCCATATTTTTTACCGTAATATTCATTTCAAATTCTTGTCCTACCAGAGCCTGCTCCGGTACATCAATATTCACAAAAGACCACAAGGGATCGGTGCCAGTGTTGAAAATATTTTTATCTCGGGCATTCTTTGCCGAACCGGCGCTTTCCCCATTGCCGCTCTGCGTTGTTGTATTGCCTTCGTTTGTTGTGCCATCCCCCTGTTCTGTTGATGGCTTTTCGTCAGTATCTGCCGCAAGCACTGTAGCTGTCGGTAATACGCTCATGCCAATCAGTAAAACAATTAAAATCATCGCCAGTTTTTTCTTCATCTTACGCCTTCTCCCCTTCTACGCCTGTCATAAGCTTCGCAATATTTTCTTTATTTTCCTCGATACTGGTAATTTGGCCGTCCAGCATATGCACAATGCGTCCGGCATACATAGCTACCTCCATATCATGACTTACCATGATCAGCGTTTTTTGCTGTTCTCTCACAATTTCCTGCATAAACTCCAAGATCTCAATTGTTGTCTTGCTATCCAAATTCCCTGTAGGCTCGTCCGCAAAAATAATTTTCGGGTTGCTCACTAGAGAACGCGCAATACTCACCCTCTGCTGCTGACCGCCGCTCATCTGACTGGGTTTGTTGTGCAAACGTTTTCCCAGACCCAGTTTAAGCAAAATATCTCTCGCCCGTTTTATACGCGTCTTTTTGCTAACGCCCTGAATCGTCAGAGGCAACATCACATTTTCCAGCGCTGTCAAAGAGGGAATCAAATTGTATTGCTGAAAAATAAAACCCATCTCGCGAGCTCGAAAACGTGACATATTTTTTTCATTTACTTTATTGATACGTACACCATTGACAATGATATCGCCTTTTGTAGGCCGTTCCAATCCCGACAGCATATTCAGCAGCGTAGATTTCCCACAGCCTGACGTGCCTAATATCGCCACAAATTCACCTTTTTCAATAGACAAATTGATGCCGTTTAACGCCGTGATAATCTCCGAACCCACCTTATACTTTTTTACTACATCCTTCGCCTCAATCAGCGCCAAAAAATTTCCCCCCTTGTTTTTGCTTACTTCATCCTGTAAGGCCTTTATTTCACCGCAAAAACCATCATAATCATGCGGATTCTAACTGTATGATTCAAAGTAGTACACATTATATACTACCGGCTTCTTCCACAATTGTCAAGTCATACTTTCACCAATATCATTCCTTCACACTTTCTTAGTATTTGGCCAAACTTCACCTATTATATTAGACTGCCAATCTATAGAAAAAGTTGCTGTGATTCCCCACAAAAGCAATCTTTTTTAAGTATTCAAAACTCATGAGTTTTGAATATCCTCCTGTGGTGGACTTTTTCCAGAAAAGGCGCATATTTGGATTCTTTTCCAATGTCCGGCGCGACAGAAAACCGACCGAGAAATATCCTAGGAGGGAAATAAATTGAAAAACAAAAAATTATTTGCAATCTTGACATTAGTGTGCTTCATGATGACATTAATGCCAGTTGCTGCTTTCGCTGCACCAGGGGATGCTACAGTGATTGATGGAAAAAATATTTCTACAAAAGTCGCTGGAACAGATTTGGAAGTAACATTGACTTATGAAAAAGCAGCTACAACAAGTACCGCTTACATTTATGCGCATCAGTCTCCAGCTAAACAAGTAGCAACAGTTAATGTTCCAAAAGATTCCACATCTGCTACAGCAACTGTTGCAATGGCTGATTTATACGTAGGTGATATGATTGGTGCCATTATTGCATCTTCTACACCAGCCGCTGATTCTATTGCTGCTGTAGAAAAACAGACAAACGGACCAAAAGTTACATCTGCTCAGAAAGACCCGAACATTGACAATACTGCATCTTATGTAAGTACTGTAAAGTCTAATCCAACTGTTGATGTAAACGATGATGTCAAAATCACTTTTGATTTCCGCAACAGCGAAGATTATTCTCTGTCTGGGAAAGCGGCTGGTGTATATGTTTGGGCAGTAGAAAAAGGTGATAATGTACCTACAACCGCATTAGTAGGTGCTACCGATACTGCTAGTAATTTAAAAAATGTAAAAGAGTTAAATGTTACTAATGGTAACGAATATGCTATTCAGTTCAGCCGTGCTGGTGAATACACAATTTACGCTGCTTTGAAAAGTGGTTTCACCGCTTCTGGTACCACTCAGGCAGAATTGATGAAAAACGCTACACCTATGTTGAAATCTGATAGTAGCTACAAGACAATCAAAGTTGAAAACAACGCTACTTCTGATGCTAAAAACAAGGTAGAAGTTGTTACTCCAAGTGGTGACAATACTAAATATGCCGATGGTGCTACCATCCTGAACTTAACAGTTGACGCTGACAGCGTTGAAAAAACTGGTGTCAAACTGAAATTCTATGATCAGAATGACAAAGTGCTGACCGGCAAAGAAGTAAAAATCGAAACAAACAGCTCTAACATCACTGTTAGCAAAGAAAAAGCAACAACAGACCGTTTTGGTACAATTTCTTTCGACGTAGCTGGTTACAGAGATGGCGACTACAAAATTTATGTATCTATCGGTAGCTTTGAAGTAGTAATCAACGTAACTGTTGGTGCTACCTCTCCTGCATATATTAATGTTGTGAAAGAACCAGCTAATCCATTAGCTGCAGGCGAATACAGCGCATTGGAAAATGAAGTGCGTTTCTCTATCACCGACATTAATGGTAACGCTTTAACTTATGAAGACATTCTGTCTGCTGTAAGTGCAAACAAATATTCTTTGCCAAAAGCATTCACATCTGATACAGATGCAAACGAAAACTATGTAGCTATTCTGTCTCAGCCAACTGCTTCCAAATTGGAAAACAGTGATGTGAAGTTGGTAGTAGACAACACTAAATCTTATTTAGATACCAATAATAGAACTGTACATCCATACATGACTTTAGACTTTGGCACCGCTGTAGTAGCAGAAGGTGACTATGAAGTAAAAGTTACTTTGGATAATGGTAAATATGTAACTGTTAAATTCACCATTAAAGAATTCCAGACACCTGTTGAAATTGAATTGGTATATGCTGCTCCATCCGTTGAATTAGGTGGTACAGCAGTAGTTGATAAACTGAACTACGTAGATGCTAACGGTGTTAGAAAAACAGCACGTGGTAAAGTAGATATGGCTGCTACTGGCTATGCAATCAACAATTTTGTAACTGAAGGTAAAGAACAAGGTAAATTAACTGCAAAATCTGATGAAAAATATTTAGGTTCCAAGATTACTGTAACTGCTATTGACAGCCGTTACAACCTGACTAAATCTGTAGATTTAAAAGTTGTTGACGAAGCTGCTGCTTTAGCATTCAGCACCAAAACAGCTGAAGTAAACGTAAACAATAGAATCAATGTAACATTGGTAGATAGTGAAGGTAATAGAGTTGCATTTGGTAACAGAGAGAATGCTGCTAAGAGTGAAATCAACTATGTAGTATTAGATAAACCAGCTGATGCTAAAGTATCTGTATCTACATCTTCTGCTGATAACAACCTGTTAACAGCTGGTTCTTTCGTAATGAACCTGACTTCCAATAAAATTGGTAATGTAACTGTTCAGGCTGTTGCAAAAATCACTGAAGTTAACACAAGTGGTTCTACTAACAACGTAACCAAATACTACACTGGTACCCAGATCTTCGCTGTGGGCACTGGTTCTGTAGGTGATGTTGTAGTTATGTCTATCGGTTCTCATGAAATCGTTGTAAACGACAAAAAAGCTACTATTGATTCTGCTCCAATGATTCAGAATGACCGCACCTTCGTACCATTCCGTGCATTGGCTGAAGCATTCGGCGCTGAAGTTGCTTACGATGAAGCTACCCAGGCTGTAACCGCTAAATTGAACGGCGTAGAAGTTGTTATGACCATCGGTTCCGCAACTTACACTGTAAACGGCGCAGAAAAAACTGCTGACGTTGCTCCATTCATCAATGGTTCCAGAACCATGGTTCCTGTAAGATTCGCTGCTGAAGCTTTCGGTATTAAAGTTATCCCAACTTATGACCAGAACGGCGCTACAGCTGATATTCTGTTCAATCTGTAATCTGTAAGATTATTTGAAATTGAATAAATGTGAATCGACAGAGCTCCTCATTTGAGGGGCTCTGTTTTGCTGTTGTGAGGGTTATACAGTGATTCTAGTGGCTATTGCAAATGTTTCATAGTAACATTTTGCCTATTGTCTTTGTAAAAGAAAACCCATTTTTCTCTTGCAAAGATGGCACAAAACAAGTATAGTGAAATAAAAGGAATTGCTATTCACATTTAAAATTTACATTATGAAAAAGGAGAGAACCGTATGGATGTAGCTTCACTCAAAACAAAGGATTGGCGCAAAAAATATAGCGCATTTATCGGGGAAAGTAAAAAAGTCGATTATTACACAAAAAAATTTGAAGAGATGAAGCGCAAACAGAGTAAAATCAGCTTCAATATTTGGGCATTGCTGTTCAACTTTTACTGGTGCTTTTACCGCAAAATGCTAGGCTGGGGATGTATCGGCATGGTGCTTAGCTTGGGTACACTTTATCTCAATTTTGCTTTTGGCTGGTCTACGGCTTCCATGATAGTTTCTTTGGGACTATCTCTGTTCTTTGGATTTTTCGGCAATTATTGTTATATGAATTATGTAGAACGCTCTATTGCCCGGGCTATAAATATGGACAGCGCTAAAAAAGAGAAATACTATAAAGAAAATGGCGGGGACGGCACAAAGATTCTTCTCTGTATGATTTTTGTATGGCTAGTGATGATGTTTGCGCTCACGGCATCCTTTGGCCTTCCAAATAATATGACATGAAATACCACAACTGAATAAACTAATCAAGCGATATACGGACTTAAATAGTAAGTTCCTATATCGCTTTTTCTTTTTAAGAAGTTATTTCATAATAAAAACATTATAGGGTAAATAAAATTTTGGCATTTCCACAAAAGAAACATTTATGATATTCTTAGTTCAAGAAGGAATAGAATGTATTGGCCAATACGAATACTTCTGATATTTTTTATATGTTAAAGATGCTTTAAAAGGATGTTACCGAACTGTTCTAAATTATTTTCATAAGGAAAGAAGGAATACTGTTATGAAGATTATTGATTTTCGCTTGAGACCACCGTTTAAAGATTTTTTAAATGAAGATATGCACTTATTCCGCGCGGATGACCCATTTGTTACACGTTTCTTTAAGCAAAATGGATTTCCAATTCCAGAATCCCTCAAACAGCAGTCTATGGATTTATGCTTAAAAGAAATGGAAGAAGTAAATATCGAGTTGGCAGTATGTGGTGCCCGTCTAGGAGTATCGAACGATACATTAACTGAATTGGGCGAAAAGTATCCGCAATTTAAATGTGTAGCTACTTACGATGTTATGAACACAGAAGAGGGCTTAAACATTATTGATAAATATATTGCAAACGGCCCGTTGATTGGAATGGCTGTCGAAACACTCCTTTATGATATTACCTACGCTGATGACCGTATTTTCCCCATATATGAACGAATGCAGGAATTAGGGAAGTTCGTTACACTCACAACAGGGGCGGGCGGAAATACACTGGAATTAACAAAACCAGAGTATATTGATAAAGTAGCAAGAACTTTCCCCAACTTAAATATTATTATCAGTCATGCGGGCTGGCCTTGGGTAGAACAAGCCTGCTGGATCGCCGCCAGCAGACCGAATGTATATTTAATGCCTGATTTATATTTATGCAATGCACCTGGACATCAGAGTTTCTTGAGTGCTGTTAACTACCAGCTGCAAGACAAGGTGATTTATGGCTCTGCTTATCCATATAATAACATGGTTTACGCAGCTAAATTTGCTCTAAAATATGTTCGCCCAGAAGTACAGCAGAAATTTATGTACGACAATGCTGCCAGAATCTTAGGCTTAAAATAAGCAATAAAAAGCTTGCAACAAGGAACCTTACAAAATGCAAGGTTCCTTGTTCAATAAAAAATTATGCTGGATTCGGAGCATAGCTGTCTTTTATTTCATCCAAAACAATTCTTTCAACACTAGTCAACCGATTTATCGGTTTATGTAGCAACCAGTGGGTTATTCTCTCATTTTCAAGAGCTTTTATTGGAAAACCTTTTATACAATTTGCCTGTGTATATGGATGCATAGATATTAACGAAGCGGGCATAAGTGCAACCATATCACTATTTGCCACTAAAGATATAATTTGCTCAGCAGAACCAACCTTCACCATCTGTGCAAACTGAAAATATTTATTGTTCAATAAAATATCATAAGTACGATCAGCACTTGTAAATGTAACCAACGTAAGTTTTTCAAAAATTTCCTGTTCAATTATAGTATTCTGATGAAAATATGGGGTTTCCTTGCCCATAATCAATACAAGAGCATCCTGGTATAATGGTGTGATCTCCCATGGAATTGTACAATTTTTTAATACTGTCTTTATGTATAGCTCTTGGGAGGCAGAGCTTGATAATATTCCAATTGCAAATTCATTTTTTCCAAGACGAATTTGCTCCAATAATTGTGAAGATGAAAGTTCCTGAGAATTCACTTGTAAACGAGGATATTTTTTCCGCAACTGTAATTGAATCTTGGGGAGGAAATATGAGCAACAAATCCAAACGGCGGCAATATCTATTGTGCCAAAAACTTCAGTTTGAGTATCTGCACTTAATTTCCAATTATAGTAGATATCCAATATAACAGGTATTTCGTTAATGATTTTCTGCCCATGTTCTGTAGGTATCACACCATAGCTATAACGTTGGAAAATTGGAAATCCCATTTCTGTCTCAATATTACTTAGAATAACCGATAACGCTGGCTGCGCCATATGTAATGAATTGGCAGCTTTTGTAATTGATTTACAATTTGCAATCTCAAGAATATATTCTAAATGTTCAATTTTCATTTATTCACCACTTCCTGAGAGTTATTGATATTTTTATTTATTATATAATTTTTTTAGGAGTCTGTAAAGAAGGGGGCAAATCCAGATGACCGCAATTACAAATAAAAAAATCGATACAGGTAGTCTTATAAAATGGCTCATTATTTTAATCGTTTTTGCAGCAATCATGTTCGTTCCAGAAACAGAAACATTTACTTTCGCAATGAAATGGTTTTTTTCCACAACAGCAGTTTGCCTTTTGGTCATGGCATTTGAATTAATGCCTTTGGCCGCACCAGCGGTAGCCATGCCATTGCTTTGGTCGATACCTGGTATCATTCCCTGGGAGACATCTTTCTCTGGTTGGGCTAACAATATTTTTTGGCTGATGTGGGGCTCTTTCCTGTTGGGCGAAGCTGTAGACCAATGTGGCTTTATGCGTAGAATTGCTTTATGGTGTGTAAACAAATGTGGCGGCACTTATAATGGTATCGTGTGGGGTATGTTTTTTTCCGGCCTTGTCCTGAATATGTTAATGTCAGGAAGCGGTTCTGCAATTATTCTTATCTTAGCTTGCTCGCTGGTTAAAACATTGCAGTTAGAGCGCAAAGCTGCAAATATTTTAATTGTTGTGAGTTGTACTGTCGCAGTTGGTTTTATCTACGATTTGTGGTTTAGTCCACTTAGTTTAACTGTGTTCACTCAAGCCATCCAGGCTCATGTGCCAGATTATAGTTTCTATTGGTATGACATGATTTTGTGGAAACTGCCAAACTGGATTTTAGTTTTCGGTTTCATTATTGGAATGATGAAAGTTTTTAAAACAAAAAACATTGCGCTTCAAGGCGGGAAAGAATATTTCGAAGCAGAATTAGCTAAAATGGGTAAAATGAGTATTCCTGAGAAAAAAGCCGCTGTCATTTTGATTGCCTTAATCGCTTATGTATTGTCAACACCGTTAACTGGTTTAAACATAAACTATGGTTTCATTGTAGCCGCATTGGTTTGCTTTTTGCCAGGAATTTCACTCGCTGACGAACAAATCTTTAAACGTTTAAATTTTTCGTTGTTAATTTTTATTGCAAGCTGCTTGGGTATTGCTGGTGCAGCAACTTATTGTGGCGCTACACAATTGATGGCGTCTGCATGTGCAAGTGTACTCGGTAATTTCGGCGCTATCGGCACAACATGGGCCACGTTATTGATGGGTGTTATCGCAAATTTTGTTTTAACGCCAGTCGCTATGCAGCTGATCTTCCCTGATATTTTAGTGCAAACAGCGCTGAATATGGGAATCAATCCAATGCCTGTTCTATATGTTATGAACTTTTCCTGCGACATTTTGTTTTTACCCTATGAAGCTGGCATGTACCTAATGGTAATGGGCTTCGGTGTAATGAGTATGAAAGATTTTATAAAGTGGATGGGTATGAAAGCAGTTGTATTCTCACTATTCTTTATGCTGGTCGTATTCCCATTATGGTATATCTTAGGACTTTATACGCCATTACTTTAATTGCACCTTGATTCTATATTCAAATAAAATCATTTCAAAATACAAAAAGAAGGATATTCTATCTGTCTTTACAATAAGAATATCCTTCTTTTATACTACGCAACACAAACTTTCAATACACTTTTACCGAATAAAATTGGTATTGATCTTTGCCTCTCTCTGTGGCAGTTCCAAGCCTGCTTCTTTTCCCGCTTGAATAGACTTCATCAGCCAAGCCATGTTGAGCCCCAGCGTGCGCATGGTCTGCATTCCCTCGCCGTCCTGTTTCACTTCTTCTGGCGTGTTACCATGCACCATATTCCAATATTGAGAACCTACAATCGGCATATTGCTGATGGTGAAATATTTGTTGATTTGCTCAAAGGTCGCTGTAGCGCCGCCGCGACGGCAACTCATAACGGCTGCTGCTGGTTTGTAAGCAAACAGATTGCCCCGGCCATAAAAAGCCCTGTCCATAAAGGATGTCAGCATACCAGAAGCTGAAGCGAAATGCACCGGAGACCCAAATACAAAGGCGTCGGCTTTTTCTGCCTTATCCAAAAATTCATTTACTGTATCTGCAATGACACAACGCCCTGTTTTCAAACAAGCGCCACAGCCCAAGCAACCGGAAATTGGCTTTGTGCCTACCTGAAAAATCTCTGTTTCAATGCCTTCCCGTTCCAATGCAGCAGCTACCTCACACAACGCAGTATAGGTGCAGCCCTTCGCATGAGGACTTCCATTAACCAATAGTGTTTTCATTGAACAACAACCCTTCCTCAGTAATTTCAGCAATGCGATGTTCATCGTTCATCTGCAATTGCTCATAAATAATCCAATGCGCACCCCATTCATCATTGTGCGCTAATGCCTGCGCATAAGCTACAGCTTCCAATTTATCACCGCAATTGATGGCTTCCTCACTGCCGTCTACAATACCCAGCGCCAGCATTTTTTTATAGGCAGCCTCCGATAAGCCGGTGAAGATAGTACGTACACCCTGCAGAGCCAGCGAATCTTTAATCTTGCCCAACGTAATAATTCCTGTAATATCTACCACCTGCGCATGACTCATATTGAGTACTACAATATCAGCGCCTTTACATTTTACTTCCAAGGAACTAATAATGCTTTCGGATACAAGGAAAAACATTTGTCCCTGAATGCTGAAGGATTTAATATATTTCTGGTTGGCACTACAGGGAACCGGATATTCTTCCAGATACCCATTGGCAACGCTGAACAGCATAGCCAATGCCGATACCATTGTACCAATTGCCACTGCAAAAGTCAAATCCACCACAACAGTCAGTACAGTTGTAATGGCAATCACTACAAAAGCTTCTTTTGAGGCACGGGCCAGACGATAACTTTCCCCATACTCAATCATACGCAGTGCTGTCCCCATCAGTACGCCACCCAGTACCGCCAGTGGAATGCCTGCCGCCAAATCGCCAAACACAGCAATCAGCAAAATCAGCACCAAAGCATGAATAATCCCTGACATGCGGCCACGACCGCCTGCATTGACATTTACTACAGAACGGGCAATGGCACCGGTACCAATTAAGAAGCCAAAACAGGCTGCCACAGTATTGGCAATCCCCTGCCCTAAGATTTCTCTGTCGCTGTCATGTTTGGTACTGGTCATCTCATCTACCACAAGAGCAGACAGCAACGATTCAATCGCGCCCAAGAGCGCCAGTGTCAGCCCCGCCTGGCAGAGATCCATGATATTCATGGCAAAAAAGTTTGGAATCTGCAGCGACGGCAGCGCCAAGGGAATCTGCCCCACCACATAAGCCTCTGGCATAGGCAGCCAAATCTTAGAAACTACTGTCCCTACAATCACGGTAATGATGGCATACGGCAACTTTTTATTAATCATAGGCAATATCAGCATCAATATGATAGACAATGTGCAAAGTATAGGACTCATATTGAAATACTTAAACTGGTTGATAAAAATCAACATGCCAATCCCATTGGTAAATCCCACCATAACCGGTTTGGGAATCAAGCGAATATATTTACCCAGCTTCAACAATCCCATAATGATTTCGAAGATGCCGGCCAAAATCATAGAAGCGACTAAGCCTTCCAACCCATACTTGTCTGCCATGCTTACCAGCACAACTGTCATTGCACCAGTAGGCCCCGAAATCTGCGCTTTGGTACCACCAAACATTGAGGCCAAAATCCCTGTGCAAATGGCGCCATACACACCAGCAGCAGCACCCGCGCCGGATAATACACCGAAACTAAGTGCCAACGGCAGCGCAACAAAGGCTACGGAAATCCCGCCGATAATGTCACCCTTTAAGGTAGACAGAATTTCTTTCTGTATAAACATTTTTACTTTCTCCAACAAAGCCCTCTCCCTTTTACTTTCTTATTCACACCGCACAAATTTTATGCGTCTATATCATGCCAACGGAAAGTCGGCAGTTATTTATTATACACCTGCCCTCTCCCTCTGGCTAGTGAATTTTTTATTTTTATGCATTTTTCTTGGTATTAATCTTACATACTTTCTTAAAATTATTATAAATAGTGTCTATATATACAAGATTCCTATTCGTTCTAAAAAAAGGTTGTGCCACAAAATCGCGACACAACCTTTCCAGATACAACCCTCTCTTTATTCCATAAAATCTAAATCTTCCGCATCTTTTATCAATGCGCGCATCTGTGCTAAAAATTGCTGCACCTCATCATCAGAAAGGAGCAACAATAAAAATATAAGCGATGACACAGAAAAAGAATGTTTGCCCCGTTTCAGGTCAGTATAGTTACGGGTTGTCACCTGTAGCAGTTCCGCCATCCGTTCTTGAGAATAGTAATGCTTGTTTCGGTACTGTTCTGCCAGATCACGAAGGTATGGTTGAAATAATTTTGTACAGGAATGCAGAATAAATCCTCCTTTCTTCATTTGGCTTCAGAAAGATTATATCCCGTTCTGCCACCTGTTTCCATGGAGCTCTCTTCTAACTCTCGCATATTTTCACGAAATTTTTATTTTTAAGAAATATTTTGTCATATTCGTATTCTTCTTAATCAATTACTCAGCAAACTTCACCGTATCCAACGTAATGTTGCCTTCTTCGCTGGTCACAGACAAAATATTTTCTCCCCTGCCCTCCAAAAGCAATAAATCCTGCTCGGTCAACGCTGTGGGAATTGTTTTCTTCCAGGGCTTTTTCTTGCTGGAAGCCGTAAGCACACCACTGCCTGTGTGTAAATCCAGCAACAGGTTGTCCGTCCACTTTTTCGTGCCCACATGGATATCCCCCCACTCACTGGAAAGCTCCCAAATGCCTTTTATTTTGCTTGTAAGCGCTTCCAAATCACCGGACTTGCTGTGATACCTCCAGTAACGCAACTCGTTGTCCAGCAAATTTGTATCGCCATCCCTGTTCTCTATATCCAGATGGTGAATCCGACTGTGATTAACCTTGATTTTCGAGGTATTGCTCAGCAATTCAGCTTTTTGCAAATCCGCCCTATACAGATCTATGGAGCCATAGGCTACATCTGCGATTAATTGTTTGCTCTTGCACTGATAGAATGCAACATGTAAACGATCTCCATAGGCGGCCAACTCATCATAGCTGCGTTTAGGCAGCAATACACGCATGGTCAAATTATCTTCATAGCGGTTGCCATAGGCGTTGGCAGTTACGGGATATTGAGCTAGCTTGATTACCAATCTCCCCTTTTCATCCTGTTGCCAAACAGCGTGCTGATTGACATAACCACTTCCATATAACTGCACTTTAATCTCACGTATATCATAACTAGAAGCAACCTCCACAGTAACCCCTTCTGCATGAAGCTCCACAGCTTGTACTCCATCCGCGCTGATAGTCTCACTATCAGCCACTGCTACTTTAGGTAATCCGCCTCGCCAATCAAACAGATTATAACCCAGAAGCAACAAAAACAACGCACCAAACACAAGCCAGCCAATCAATAACAGCCATAAAGGCTTCCCTTTTTTCCATATCCGCAAGGTACGCAGCCGCACATACATCACCACCAGTTCCGTCGTTTCAGTTCTTTTTATTGTATCACAACTCGAAGCCCTGTCACAACTCTAAAACAGCGATTTTTCAGAGTTTCTTCTGCAGCCTGCATCATAGATATCAGAAAGACCATTCTGTCAAACCAGTATTCTATTGGCGTCGCTGTGCCAACACATCCTCTATACTGTATTGGTACATATCCCAGCGCCCCAACGTTAAGGGATCATCTCCTGCCCGCACGTTGACAGGCTCTACCGTAAACGCCAACTGAATCCCCTCTTGTGCCAATACCCTCTTGGCTATATCGTTGTAATGCCCATAAGGATAAGAAAAATATTGGGTACCCTGTAATTTTTTCACCGAGCGCGCCACATCCTCTGTCAACTCCCCTTCTGATACCGTTGTCAATTTTCCCTTTCCGTTCCATGATAATTCGTGGAGATTGTCAGTATGACTAGCAAATTGAAACGTATCTTTCATCTCTTTGATCTCCGGCCAGCTGAGATACTGCAGTCCTGCTGCTCGAAATTCCTGAGGATGCTCCTCAATCCAACCTGTTAACGCAAAAATAACAGCTGTATATCCCGCCTCACGCAGCACAGGCATCGCATAAATTTTATTGCTGAGATATCCATCGTCAAAGGTAATCACAACACATTTTCCTGGCAGTTCTTCTTTTCCCTGTACAAAATCATCCAGCTGCCGCAAACTGATGGTATGGTAACCCTGCGCTTTCAACGTGGCAATATCCTGCGTAAACTGCTCTACGCTCACTGCCACGTTATTGTCTGCAAACATACCGGTCAGCGCGTCCTGCGGCAAGAGGTGATGATACATCAGCACTGGCACACTTGCCTGTGTGAGATCACTCTCTGCCTGCGTCGAGTTCTGCTCTAGTTGCGCAATTGTCAACGTAAACCATCCCAACATCAATAACACACCGCAAGCCAAAGCTATTGGCAATGCATCCTTTTCCCGAAAATATCGCATAAAAAATCACCCTACCTTTTTTGATAGGGTGTGTAAAACAAGCCTAATTTATTCCGGCAACAACCGAAACAAATTTTTTTCCAGTTGCACGCCGTCTCGCACTGGTTCTCCGGCCACAATGGCATCTGCTACCGCATGACAGATAAAATCTGTCGCCAAATGGACACTTTGCAGCAACGTCCGTCCCTGCAGCAGACCGCCAATCATCACTGCGGCGAAAATATCCCCGGTGCCTGGATAATCCACCGGCAACTCCTTATACTCTACAAATTGACATTGGTCGTTCTCTTTTTCATAACAGCAAACACACCGACCACCATTCCGCTTGTGTACCCCTGTCACAACCACCGCATCAGGGCCCATTTTTCCCAGAAGGGGCAGCAAGTGGCACAATTGCTCCGCATACAGTTTCGTGTCCGCTGGCAATCCCAAAAGCAATTTACATTCTGTCACATTGGGCGTGATAATGTCCGCCTCTCGAATCAATCCGGCCATTTGCTTCACCATGTCCATATCCATTGTATCATATAGCTCTCCATCATCGCCCAATACTGGATCAATTATTACCAGAGTATCCTGATTGGAAAACTCCTGCAAAATCTCCCGCATCATATGAATTTGCTCCGCCGAGCCCAAAAAGCCGCTGTAAATACAGTCAAAATCCATCTGTAGACTTTTCCAATGCTGCAAATACTTTGGCATGATTGGTGTCAAATCCACAAAAGTGTAATCATGGAAGCCGCTGGTTTGGCTGGACAATACCGCTGTAGGTACCGGACACACTTGCATTCCCATCACAGAAAGTACCGGTGTCACCGCCATCAGCGAAGAACGCCCCAAACCTGATAAATCATGTATCGCCATTACCCGTTTGAAATTTCGTTTCATTTTCCTGCCCCGTTTCCTTTTCTCACAATGATATTATTTTACACGAAAAAGGCATAAAAAAAAAGATGCTTCAGGGAAAAATCCTCAAAGCATCCATTAGCAAAGTCAGCCGATTTTTGTGTGTTTGATGGGTTAGTCGACTTATGCGAATCACTTCACAACTTTGCTTCTTTTATTGTACGTCATTCTCTTTTTTTTGACAACAAGTTTTCACAAAAACTTTTTTTATTATTGCAAATTTCGCTCAACCATGCTATATTTAGACCTCATAATCAAAACAAGCCCGTTCTCCCGCAACGCTTTTGATGATCGTGCCTACTGCCAAGTGTGCTGGATGAACCTGATAACAGTCCAGTGCCTCTACGCTATCAAACAGCCCTTCCAACATAAAACTGTGTGTGCTTGTGCCCACAGGCGCAATGAATACCTGCAGTTGACCAATGCCTGCAATCTGTTCCTTTAAAGCCTCTGTCTTTTCTTTAATTTCCTGTGCCTTTACCTGTCGTTCCTCTGTGGATATTTCATCAAAGAAACGAAACATTACGATATGCTTTACCATGCTTCTGCCCTCCTTTGTTTTTTTCAGTATAACATAAACACCCAAAAAAATCAGTAAAATTTCCACCATCTGCATGGTACGACATAGCAGGAAATTGGGCAGGCAGACTATCATTTTTCTTTAAAACTGCTTTTTTTCGTAGATTTTGCAGGAGATTTTATAGGAAATCAGCAGCGCAAGCAGTGAAATCAACAACGCGCCAAGCAATACTACGCTCTCAGTAACCATTACACCCTCAGAAACGGCAATTTCTAATCCGCCGCCATATTTTGTGACAATCCCTAACACACCGATAATCCCGCCGGCTACGCCGCAAAACAGAACTATAAGCAATCGCCCCTTTTGCCCCCACTTTAATATACAGGGAAACGCCAACGCTATAGTTACCAATCCGCCTATAATGGTAGGCAGACATCCCCGCATTATCTCCCGCAAATCACCGCCCAACAATAAGTCCATTGCTGCGTAGAATAGCAACGCAGCACCAGACACCAGCAAAGCAAATACATATTTGCTCCGGATGATTTGCCTTCGTGATACCGGCAAAGTCAATACATACCGGTCCCACTGGTACAGCTCATCGTAGGATAACGTATTAAACGGCAGCATAATCATTACGAGGATAACGATCGTAGCGGCAATATCAGGTGCCCCAGAAAAAAAACTAAACAAACTGTAAAGGATTATAAATATCAGATAAATTCCGATACCGTCTTTCATCATGAGGATATCTTTTCGCAGCAAACCTCTCATTTTTTTCACTCCAATTTATCAATTTATAATTTTTCCCCGCCTACTGCCGGGTACCTTTATTGAAAAACAGCATAATACTCTCCAATGTAGGACGCTCCAATGTAGGACGCTCCAAAGCAGCCGCAGCGTGTACTTCATTCCGCTTGACCAATGCCTCCAGTCCAAATTGGTGACGGCGCACCCGCAGCACAGCATTCTCGGGAATTTCCGCCAACTGTTCCTCGCTGCCCTTAAACACTGCATAGTCTTCCAGCAGCTGGTCCTTTTCCATATTCAGCTCTATGCGGCCCTCATGAATATACGCAATGTGATCGCACACCTTTTCCAGATCGCTGGTAATGTGAGACGCCATCAGAATTGCGTGATTCTCATCCTGCATGAACTCTAAAAACAAATCCAAAAGCTCATCCCGCACCACCGGATCCAGCCCGTTTGTGGCTTCATCAAGAATCAGCAGCTGCGCGTTATGACTGAGCGCAACTGCGATGGACAGTTTCATTTTCATGCCGCGGGAATAGGTTTTTATTTTGCTTTTTTCCGGCAATCCAAACCGCGCCGTCAAGCTGTAAAAGGTATCCGAATCCCAGCTAGAGTATAAATCCTCCATAATCCGGTTTATCTGTCTGAGATTCAACATTTCCGGCAAGCCGCGTTCATCCATCACCACGCCGATTTGCTCGTTGCGCTGTGCAGAGAAGGTTTCCGCCGGAATACCCAGCACCTCAATCTGACCGCCATCGGAGTGGAGCAAATTCAGCAGTAGTTTGATAATCGTACTTTTGCCCGCGCCGTTTTCCCCAATGAGGCCCAGAATATAGCCCCGAGGCAGCGCCAGAGAAATATCCTGCAATGTAAAATGTTCAAAATTTTTCCTCACATGATGCAATTCCAATGCGTATGTCATGATTCCTCTCCTCCATAAAGCAGTGCCAGCATTTCCTGCAATTCCTCCAGGGAAACATTGCCGATGCGTGCCGTTTCAATGGCCTGTGTCAGCTGTTCCTCCAGCTTTTGCAATTGTGCTTCCCGCACCAGCTCTGCATTTTTGCCGGCTACAAAGCTGCCCTTTCCCGTCTGTGAAGTGATAAAGCCTTCTCGTTCCAATTCCTCATAGGCCCGCTTGGTTGTGATGACGCTGACGCGCAATTCCTTGGCCAACAGACGCATAGACGGCAGCATGTCACCCTCATGCAATTGCCCACTGATAATCAGTGCTTTAATCTGACTGGCAATTTGTTCATAAATAGGTTTTCCGTTTAGATTGCTAATAATAATATTCATGATGTGCACCTCATGTTATATTGTATATATTCATTATATACAACATGCACAATTTGTCAAGAAGAAAGTATCGGAATTATTTTCATACCACAACAAAAGAGAAGCGACTTCAGATTCTTTTATCTGTTCATACACAAACAAAAAATTCTGAAGCCGCTTCTCTTTCTCTTATATTATAAATAACGGGTTCCCGTTACGCTTCTTCTCCGCCGATGGAGATAGAAACGACATCCTCCTCGTCCTCGGCTTTCTCCTGCGCAGTTTTAGGCAGCACATAAAGTTCTCCATACAAACGGCCCTGTTCGTCCCGACCCAGCAGTACAGCCTGCCGATTCTCGGTATCGGCCATGATGATTGTATTATCCGTATACACCGCACCGTTAGCAATGCTCTGTGCATCTTCCGGCAGCAATTCCATCTCTCCACCATCACCATAAAAATACCACCAACTGCCATCGGCAGTCTGCTCCAGCAATTTATGTTCCTGCATCTTTCCTTCTCGGATGATGTTCTGATATTGTTCTTTATGGGCGGCAGCAGCCTCTGCGTCATACTCCCAATTATCGGCATCATCCCCCACCCACTGTTTTAATAGTTCTTCCGCTTTAGTTTTATCTGCATCAGCCGCATCCAATGGCAGCTTAAACAAGACATTTACACCGCGGGCATCAGGATTTTCGCTCACATTTCCCGTTGTTTCATCATACAAAAATGTTCCATTGCTGATAGAAAACTCATCAGTGACAGCCAGCCACACATTGCGGTCCGCAAAAGCCGTTACGTCTCCGCATTCCACCAAACGGTACTGAATGCCGTTCTGCACAAACGCTCCGTAGCCGCCACCCATCGTAAAGATATTTACTTGCCAGGGAAGTTGTCCTTGAATCAGCGGCGTCACTAAAAAGTTTTTTTCTCCATATTCTTCGCTGGCGGTATCGGGCATAGGACTGCCATCAGCGTTTTCAATGGCAACCGCAGCATATAAACGATCCTGTCCAAGCTCTACATCAGAAGGCACATACTCACTGCAGACAGCGCCGGATACCAAGCCCAGCAAAGTAATGCGATAGCCGCCGGACTGTACCGATTGATTGATAAACAGCGCCTCTTCACTGGCAAAGGCTTTTTCTAAAGCATTGTTCTGCAACTCATGGGCAATCTGCGCAGGGCTCAGCAGCTGCCAAGCTGCTAAAGCCCCTGCTGGCACCGCTACCACCAATGCTGCGCCCAACACTGTCAAGCACAATGATTTGCGTGTTTTTTTTGATAACATGGTATATCGCTCCCTCATTTTCTCTATCGTTTCTCTTTGGATTTGTGCCGAGGGTACAGGACCTGTTTTTTCCGCCTGCAAACTCCGGCGCAATAAATCATCCAGTTTTTCGTCATTTTTCATTCCACGACACCTCCAATTTTTCTTTTAATACTTTTCTTGCTTTATATAATCTACTTTTCACTGTTCCCGTGGGAATCCGCAGCAAACTAGCAATTTCTTCTATAGAAAGCCCCACTGTATAATACATATATACCGGCAGCTTCCATTTATCCGGCAGTTCTGAGACAGCCTGACGGACCAATCTCTGCTGTTCCCACTGCAACGCCAGTTCCTCTGGATTGTTACAGTATGTCTGTGTCGGTTGTTGCTCCTCTTGTTCGTCCCATTGTCCCATAGGCGCGATGCGCTGCCGCCAAGCATATTTCCGACGGCGATTGCGCCACAAACGAGCAGCCACTGCAACCAAAAAGCCCTTGGGATTTTGCGCTGCGTCAATCTGCCAATGCAGCTCCACAGCTTTCAGGAATGTTTCCTGATACAGTTCCTCTCCTTCCTGGCGAGAACCTGTCAGTTGATTGCAAAAGGCATACAACACACCTCCGTATTGCTCCGCCAATTGCTCTAAACCTGCCAGTTCCATTGATGCTCCTCCCTTCTATATCCAACTTACGGCCGTTCATTTATATATTGTCATAACCAGAAAAAGCGGTTCATTTTCTATGTATTTTTTCTTTGTTCTATTCAGTATGTTGTCCCACTCTGCCACTTTGAGTGCCTGATCACTGACGCATCGCGTCATATTTCTGAAAAATTTCAGGCACTCAAGTGACATATGGCTTTCTGTCTCCGTCATCGCCGCATGGCTTCAGACCCGTTCGTCCTCAGTCACCGCTATTGGCGGTGGGTGTCACTGTCACATCGTACCGATTGTCTGTTTTGGTAATCGTTACGTTGTAATCCTCGCCTTCTGGTAAAGCGGACAGGTACCCTTGCTGTACCAATTCAGCGGCAGTAATGGTAACACTATCGGCACCGCCGCTTTCCATTTCCCAGTTAGTCAGATAGAGCCGCGCAGCCTGCTCCACCATGTGCCGATTAGAATTGCTGACCTGCTCTCGGGCATCCGCCACATAACCAGTAACCGTGGGCAAAATCGCTGCAGTGAGAATCCCCATGATGACAATCACCACAATCAACTCCACCAATGTAAATCCTCCGTTACCGGCTTTGCCGGCAAATTTTCTTGCCAGATGCGCTGTTATTTTTTTCTGCATCCTGCATCCCTCCTTTGCAAACACAGGATACCATAAATTTCCATACTTGAAAACTGAAACAAATCGTGCTAATTCGTCACACTTTGTTCAAACAACAAAACTCGCTAAAATCAGCGCACCTGATTTCCCACTACATCGCTAAAATACGCAAAGTACTTTCATATCATGGCAAAGCCTGCATTTATCCACTATTTTTCTGCTTGTCCAGTTGCGCCGCAGCTATAAAAAATCCCTGAGTAATGCCGACATTGTCACTAGATAAAGCATAAAAATACTGCAGATGGAGTTTTTGTTGTTCCAATCTGCAGTAAAGTATACAAAATTTTTTGTCTTGTTGTGCATTCTGTGCATATCCCAATCTTATTTATGCACAGAATCCTCTGTAAATACTGAAATTTCCCCACTTTGCTTGTGGATAATATTGTGGATAATGTGGATAACTCTGTGGAAAAGCCCTAATGCATCAACGTGCGCACCCATTTCAGTTTTTTCTTATACGGTGCATAGCGTAAAGGCAGTTCAATCTCATTAGACTGTTTCAGAACCACCTTCTGATGAGAGAAGGTATCAAATCCTGCTTTTCCATGGTATGCGCCACCCATACCGCTTTGGCCTACACCACGAAAAGGAATTTCCGCACCAGCAGCATGTATCACCGTATCATTGATACACCCACCCCCAAAGGAAACCTGATTCATCACTGTCTGTTCCACCACCGGATCACGGGTAAACAGATACAGTGCCAACGGTTTTGGTTTGTTTTGTATATAGCAAATGGCATTTTCCAGATAATCATAAGGAATTACCGGTAAAATCGGGCCAAAAATTTCTTCATTCATTACCGTGCTTTCCTCTGGATCCACTTGATCCAGAATGGTCGGCTCCAGCTTCAATTTTTCCCTGTCAAAACGTCCGCCATACACAATATGTCCGTCATCCAAGAATTTCAACAACCGGTCAAAGTGCTCTTCATTGACGATACGGGAATAATCAGCATTTTCAAAAATATCGCCGGGATAAAACTCCTGGATATACTCCACCATATATTCCATCAATTCTTTCTTGCGCTTGCGATCCACCAATACATAATCCGGCGCAATGCAAGTCTGCCCGCAGCTGACACACTTACCCCAGATAATCCGTTTTGCAGCCACCTTCAAATCAGCGGTATCCTCCACAATGCATGGACTCTTGCCGCCCAGTTCCAAAGTCACGGAGGTCAAATGCTCTGCCGCCGCCCGCATCACATACTGCCCTACACGAGGACTGCCCACAAAGAAGATATGATCAAAATCCTCTTTTAACAAGGCCTGCCCCACTTCCGCACCGCCAGTAAACACACTGATGTACGTAGAATCAAAGGTTTCTTCAATGATTGTCTGCACCACCTGCTGCGTTTTCGGTGCCAACTCTGATGGCTTTACAGCAGCGCAATTTCCCGCAGCAATAGCTGCAACCAGCGGAGAAAACACCAATTGCACAGGATAATTCCACGATACAATAATCAGCACCAGCCCCAACGGCTCCGTATAAGACAACAACCGTCCCGGATACTGTGTCAATCCGCCACCATCAGCTTGACGGATTTCCGCCCATTTGGGCAAAGATTTCAAAGCAGTATTAATTTCATCATATACCATGGCAATTTCTGTCGTATAGGCCTCAAATTCCGATCTGCCCAAATCCTCTTCCAATGCCCACAACAAATTTTCTTCATACTTTTTGATCGTTTTACGCAACGCCCGCAACTGCTTTAAACGCCAATCAATATCCAGTGTAGTGCCACAGAAGAAAAACTCTCGTTGCCTTCTTAATGTTTCCTGCATCATCATGCAAAGCCTCCTTTATTTCCTTGATTGCCTTTATCCTCATCTGTCAGTCCCGCCTCAATCAATTTTCGCAACTGCCGCATAAATGCCTCATCCTGCTCCTTGGTACGCTTAGACGGTCCCTTCGTTCTGCCTCCGCCTCTGCGCACTTTTTGCGCTGCGTGGCGGCTCGCCAACATACTGTCAATATTTCCGTCATGATAAATCAGACCATTCTGATTGATAGGCTTTCCCTTGCGTGCCAAACACATTGCCGCTAAGCCATAATCCTGCGTCACCACAATATCACCGGCCTGCACCAAATTCACCAGTGCAAAATCCACACTGTCGGCACCCTGTGCCAACACCACCGTGCGTGCACCCTCTTTATCAAAATAATGCGCCGTATCGCACAGAATTATGCACTCTAGACCAAATTCCCGTGCCGCCGCCACAGTAAGCTCCACCACCGGACACCCATCGGCATCAATCAAAATCCGCATGACGTTCCCCTTTCCATCTTACTTTTTGCTGTTAATGACTCTACTATGATTATAGAAGATTTCTCTGCAAGAATAAAGTCATTTTTACAGGTTTTTCAGCAACTGTACAGAAAAATTTTTCCTGTACAGTTGACCCATACAAAAAAATAGACAAGAACAAATTTTCTTGTTCCTGCCTATTTGCCGCTCTATTTTTTATCTAACTGCCTTATCTCTGCACAGTCATACTGCATCTTTTATTGCATTTGCTGTTTTAGCGCCTCCAACATACTCTTTGGCACATAGGTGCGTCCATCGCGAAGCTCTGGCGCCTGTTCAGCCAGCGCGTCAGCTATCATCTTAGTCTGTTTTCCGTCCTTTTCGACCAGTTTCGTATAGCCATATTTGGCACTGCCAACGGAAATCGTCGCTTTATAACCTTCCTTACTCAAGGTCACTGTCTGCCCTTCATGATCCCAAGCAACATCCAGCCCCAATTCACTGGCAGCCTGCCGTATACCAACCATCTCTACATTTTCTTCTGCAATAGGTTCCTCAGCGGGCTTCAGCAGCACAACCCTGTCTGTATAAGCCTGCCCCGGATAGCTCAATGCTACGATGTCATAATATAAAATCACCTGCGCACCGGGCTGCAAATCCTCCAAGGTCACAATATCTTTTGTAGCCAACGGTTTTATATCAGCTTTTTCCGTCACAGTTACCCACATCCCGCCATTGTTGGTGGTAAGGCGTACCGCGCCGTCCTTTCCTGCTTCCACTGCCTCGACGATTGCATAGTTAGGCGTTACTTCGCCCTTTGTCACCACTGCATACGCATAGCTCTGCGGCGGCAGACTTCTGGTCGTAGCCATACTGTGCGCTACCACCACTTCTTTCCCTTTCAAATCCGCCAAATCAATGGTAGTGCCCTTTTCCCCATCTACCAGCCAGGTTTTCTCATCCAAATTGAACTGGATTTCAGTTTGTTCATTTTTTACCAAAATGTTCTGCGCCTGCACATCTACCTCTTGCACCACACCTATTGTTCTTGTGTATTCCACAGCAACTTCCTCCTGTTGCGCAATCAACGGGGTACTCGATATTGTTTCTGTATTATTTACAGCCAGTGCTGGTGTAAACATTGTGGCGGTCAAAGCGCCTGCCAAAGCCAGGGTGACGATTTTTTTGTGTTGCATCATAAATCATACGCTCCTTTATTTTATACGAAAAATATTTTACTTGCTCTTACATATCATTTAGACGCGCTACGATTAAAAAAGTTCCCGTTTTTCCAAAGATCACTCTTTTCTTAATTTAATTTTCATATAATTCTTTTTATATTGGCAAGTTTTTTGCACTGTTCACCTTGTATCTCTGCCATTCATAGTGCTATAATGAAAACCACGGTATTTTTGCCGCAACTACTATCATTTGAGAAGGGAAGATTGTGAAATGAACTTGGACACAACAAATCATCTGGAAAACATCCGCAAAGCTGCTGCCAATCTGGACGGCGTACTGCGGAAGACAGAATTGATTTACAGCGATTTTTTCAGTAAGGAGACTGGAAATCGAATTTTTATTAAACCGGAAAATTTACAGAGAACCGGTTCCTTCAAGATTCGCGGCGCTTACAACAGAATTGCCAACCTGACTGAAGAAGAACGTGCCCGCGGCATTATCGCTTCTTCCGCAGGAAATCATGCCCAGGGCGTTGCTCTGGCTGCCTCCAAAATGGGCATCAAATCTACCATTGTCATGCCTCTGGTCACACCGCTGATTAAAGTGGATTCCACCAAATCCTACGGCGCCGATGTGGTGCTCCATGGCAATATTTATGACGAAGCATACAGCAAAGCAGTGGAATTGTCCGAAGAATATGGCTATACCTTCGTCCATCCCTACAATGACTACGATGTCATTTGTGGACAAGGTACCATTGCTTTAGAAATATTAGAAGAAATGCACGACATCGACCAGATTTTGGTACCGGTGGGCGGCGGCGGTTTGCTCAGCGGCATCGCCCTGGCAGCTAAAGCCATCAATCCCAACGTGCAGGTGATTGGCGTAGAACCAGTCGGCGCAGCCAGCATGACCGCAGCCTTGGACGCTGGTCATGTTGTTACCCTGCCCCAGGTTCGCACCGCAGCTGAGGGCGTTGCCGTGAAAACAGTAGGTGAAAATTGTCTGAATATTTGTAGCAAATATGTTGACGGCATCATTCAGGTGACAGAAGAAGAAATCATGGAAGCGCTGCTCATGCTGTTGGAACGGCATAAAATCATCGCTGAAGCAGCAGGCGCTCTGCCTTTAGCTGCAATCAAAAAACTGAACACCCGCAACAAAAATATCGCCTGCGTTGTCAGCGGCGGAAATATTGATATGGTAACCATTTCTTCCACCATCAACTCCGGTCTGGTTACCCGCGGCCGTGTGCTGTGCTTCACCGTAGACCTGCCTGATACACCAGGTCAGCTCTTAAAAATCGCGCAGATTTTAAGCGACCAACGGGCTAATGTCATCAAGCTGGAGCACAACCAATTCAAAGCACTGGACCGTGTACAGCATGTACAGTTGGAAGTAACCGCCGAAACCAATGGCCATGACCACATCAAAGCAGTCATCGAAGCATTGGAGGCTCAAAATTTCAAGATAAACCGCATTTATTAAACTGCATACAAAGAGGCTGCCCGGGAGATTTTCCTAGCAGCCTCTTCTCTTATTACACGTTTCGCAATGATGCACAATAGCTTTTACAGCCCATTTACAGAGCGCTTAAAGCTGTGCTCCTATTCAAAATCTAACAACTATTTTCCCATTTTCTCTTCCACTAATGTCTTTAACAGAGCAACGGTGCCGTCAATACCTAGCAGACCGCTGTTGATGAGGATATCCTGCCCCTCTATGCGTCCCCATTTCATTTCACTGTAGAATTGATAATAGCTGCGGCGCTGTTTATCCGTCTTTTTGATGAGCTTAACCGCTACATCACGGTCTACAATGCCATGGCGGCTCATGATACGGTTGATGCGTTTTTCAATGTCCGCATAGATGAAAACGCGAATTACATTATCACGGTCATCCAATACATAGTTGGCACAGCGACCTACAATTACACAGTTTTCCTTTTCAGCCTTCTCCTTGATCAAATCACTCTGCATTCTAAATACGCGGTCATTTAAAGAACCAGGATCAATAGATGGCGGATAGTATGGTGCAAACAATGGATTGGAAGCAGTTTCATCCGCTTTTTGCAAAACCTGCTCCGTAATGCCGCTTTTTTCGGCAACCATCGTTAATAACTCTTTATCATAGAATGTGAAGCCCAGGGCCTTTGCAAGTTTTTCACCAATTTCGTGCCCTCCACTGCCGTATTCTCGACCAATTGTAATAACCATGTTAGACATAAAAATCCCTCCTGATGTTATCAATCAACTGTTAGCAAAGAAAAGTTAAAAAATTCTTTTCTTTATTATAAGTATAACATATAGATAGAAAAAAAGAAAGTGTTATAAGAAAAATTTTTTCTAAAAAATAGAAAACAATGAATAAATTTTTTAGAAGGGCTTTCCCAAATATAAGCAGAATAGTATAATAGCGTAACAAACATAACGCAATACATGGTTTTAACACATACAGAGGGGATGAACAAGATGCCGGGACTGGTTTTAGAAGGGGGAACCTTTCGCCCCATTTTTAGTGCTGGTGTAATGGATGCCATGTTGGCACATGACATTATGTTTCCATATTGTATCGGAGTTTCCGCAGGAATTACCGACGGTTTTTCCTATATATCACGACAACCTGGACGCAACCTAGAAGTTTTAAAACAATATCGCTGTGACAAACGCTATATCGGTGCAGGCAATTTTCTCAAATGCCGCAGCTTATTCGGTTTGCAGTTTGCCTTTGAGGATGTTCCCAACCGTTTGATTCCTTTCGATTGGGACACCTTCGCCCAATATGACGGCACATACCTGGTAGGGGTCACCAATGCCCGCACTGGAAAAACCGAATATTTAAATGGGAAAAACTTAGACAAAGCCAATACCATGGTAAAAGCGACCTGCGCCATTCCGCTGGTGTTTCCCGCAATCGCTCTGAACGGACAAAATTATTTTGACGGCGGTATTTGCGACCCCATTCCGGTACGCAAGGCTCTGGCTGACGGCAACGAAAAACTATTGATTGTGCTGACTAGGCCTAAAGGCTATCAGAAAGAGCTGACCCGCAGTAATAAAGTAGCGGCGAGGGTATTAAGGCGAAAGTATCCTGCTTTAGTGGAGCCTCTGTTGACACGACATCATAAATATAACGAAACCGTACGCTTTTGTGAAGAGCTGGAGCAGCAGGGAAAAGCTGTGCTGCTGCGGCCGGCAGAAGAAGGAATTATTGACAGCTTTGAAAAAGACATTGATAAAATAGAAGCAAGCTATCAATATGGATATCATTTAGCAGAACAGCATATAGATGAAATTGCAGCTTTATTTTAGGGGGAGACGGCTGTGCAGAAAACATTACTCTTTTTGGTAAATCCCAAAGCGGGTAAATCAGAAATAAAAAACAGCGTATTAGATATCATTGACGAATTTGTAAAACATGACTGGAAAGTGGTGGTGCGCACCACGCAATACTCAGGAGAAATCTCTGAAATTATTCGCGATGAGGCCTGTCATTACGATTTAATCGTTTGCTCTGGCGGGGACGGCACATTAAATGAAGCAGTAGGCGGCTTGATACAAACCGACTGCAAACCGCAACTGGGATACATTCCTGCCGGTACCACCAATGATTTTGCGGTCAGCTTGGACATTCCCCGCAATATGCAGGAAGCCGCTGCAAATATTGTCACCGGCAGACCCTTTCCCTGCGATGTAGGCCTGTTCAACGAACGCCATTTTGTCTATGTAGCTGCCTTTGGAGCATTTACCGAGGTAAGCTATTCCACACCGCAGCAATACAAAAACCTGTTGGGACGAGCGGCATATATTTTGGAAGGCATCAAGCATCTAGCCGAGATTAAATCTTATCAGCTCACCGTAGAATATGGAGAAGAAACAATCAGCGGAGAATTTATTTATGGTATGATTTCTAATTCTACCTCAGTAGGCGGGTTCAAAATGAACACCCGCGCCAATGTGTCTATGAACGACGGTTTGCTGGAGGTACTGTTGGTCAAAAAACCACGAAATCCAGTAGAACTACAGGCCACCATTGCAGCACTGTTGTTGAATGATATGAGTAATCCCTGTCTGCATGCATTTCGCGCCAGTGCGTTGAAAATATCTTCCCAGGAAGATGTCTCCTGGACACTGGACGGCGAATTTGGAGGCAACTTACAGGATATCACCATCAAAGTACTACCCCGCGCCTACGAAATCATTGTGCCCAAGGAAACAACACCGACAGAACCCGAGGCAAACACTTAAAGTATCGCCGAAAAAGATGCACACATATAAGTAGAAAGCTTCATAAAGAAGTTGAGGGCAAGATAGACCACAACGGTCTACCTTGCCCTTTTTATACTGTATCCCTACTATCATGCCTTCAGGAAAAGTGCCTGTGAGCGCGCGGTAACTACCCAAGCTTTAAATTTGGCTTGTTTCCTGAAAAATTGTACCGTCTCACACTTTTCCCCGCGTCAAACAAACCCCGGCGATTGCTCCCATCAGGACAAGCGGTGCGATTCTAACGAACAGCCACTCAAATCCGTGAAACACGACGCCCATGACTGCGGTTTCAGGATTACTATAATCCCAGCCCAGGTAAGGACTGTTCAACAGGACTAACACTGCAAAAGCAGCCACTGTAACCGCACACAATACTAGAAAAAACCAATGAATCGTTTTTTGTATCGTTGCCTTTCTCTGCGCAAGCTGCAGATTTATGACCTCAAGTTTCTCAGCAATTGCTCTCAAGTCATCCACTTTCGTCTCAACAATGGTTTCTCCAAGCAATGTGCTTACAGGTATTTCAAATACCTCCGACAGCGCAATCAGCATATCAGAATCTGGCACCGACAGCCCTTTTTCCCATTTAGAAATTGTTTGCCGCACTACATTCAACTTGATTGCCAGTTCCTCTTGCGAAAGTCCCTTGGATTTTCTAATTGTTTTAATATTTTCATTTAGCATCAGGAATGCCCTCCTTTCACTGCTATCATACAGAGGAAAGCCCGTTGCTACAAGCAACGCAAATTAACATTGCCGTTTTCTTTCGGTAAATACAATCATGTCCCCGTCTGCGCGCCTGTCACTGCTCCATATCCGCTGCTCTGCGTTTTACATCATCGGCAAAGATTTTGTATAGCGCTGCGCTCAGCGGAACGCCTAGAAGCATTCCGGATACCCCCAACACACCGCCTCCCACTGTAACGGCAGCCAACACCCACAGTCCCGGCAAGCCAATGGAATTACCCACTACACGGGGATAAATCAAATTTCCTTCTATCTGCTGCAAAATGACTAAAAACACCAGAAAGATGAGCGCTTTTAACGGATCTACCGTAAAAATCATAAATGCACCCAACGCACCACCAATGTACGCCCCCGCCACGGGAATCAATGCTGACACGCCGATGATAGTGCCAGTCATCACTGCATAAGGCAAGCGCAGCAGCGTCATGCCCAGAGCGCACAGCACACCTAAAATAACTGCCTCCATACACTGGCCCACGATGAAATTGGTAAAAGACTCGTCCACTGTGCGCAACACATAGAGGAGCTTTTCCTTTTGCTGCGGTTTCAGGTAGACTTCCATAATTTTCATTCCCTGAGCATGGAGCTTTTCCTTGCTGAACAGCAAATAAATAGCGAAAATCAATCCGATTACAAAACGCACCAGCTTGCCTACCGCGGATGTAGCCAGTCCCACTACAGAGGTAAACATGCCGCCAGCACCAATAGCCAATGTATTCATCATTTTCTTCAGCGAGTCCGCCCAATCTAAATCCATTTGCTCCAGCATCTGTTGAATTGCCGGCAGCTGGTCAGCATTGGCAATACCCCACGCACGCACTTCATCCCATACGCCGGGAATTTCCCGCGCAATCAGCTCAATACTAGAGACAAACTCCGGCAAAACAATATTGATAATCAGCAGCAAGATAATAAATAACACCACAAATGCCAGCAGTACAGATACCAGACGACGGCTTTTCTGTACAAGTACGCTGGTGGAATGGGGAAAATAGAGACTCTCGATTTTCTTCATCAAAATGTTCAGCACATAGGCAATCACACATCCCCAGACCAATGGGGAAGCTGCGCTCCACACTACACTGCCTAATTTTATAAGATCAGAAAAATATTTTACTGCCAGATAAAGTGCGGCGAAAATAATGGCAAACTGCGTGAATTTTTTTAGAGATAATTGATTCATAACATTTCTGCACCTCTTTCCAAATTTAACTTCCACAAAATAAATATTCCCCTGCCGCTGGCAAAATCCTTCCTCCTAAACAGAATATCAGGGCCGCTATATCTATTCGATACAACAGCCCTGATATTTTAGGGAGAACATATATATTACAATGTGCATCCTGGAGGGGAGTCAGATGCAGTTACGGAGTAATTCTCACGCTATATGGCCATCTATACTTTTGTAAATTGTTTCACGTGAAACATTTGCAAATTTTTAGTTGTTGCCCTCAGCCAACGTTACATTGGCAGTAATCTTTTGTCCATTGCGGTCAGCCAACACGCGCAGTGTATCACCCACCTTGCAGTTGTCGATGATATCACTCAAATCGTCAAAGCTCTGAATCAACGTGTCATTCACCTTATAGATGATGTCTCCGGCTCGCAAGCCTGCACGTTCTGCCGGACCGCCCTTCATCACGTCTGCAATCTGAATACCCATGGGAATTTCATACTTCTCAGCAGTGCTTTCATCTACCTGATACTGACTGTTGATAGTCACACCCATGTAAGGACGGCTCACGTGACCTTTGCTGATTAGTTCTTCCACAATTGGTTTGACTTCGTTGATACTCAGCGCAAATCCCATACCCTCAGCATTGGAAGCTACCAGCTTAGCACTGTTAATCCCGATGACTTCCCCTTTGCTGTTCACCAGAGCGCCGCCGCTGTTTCCGCTGTTGATGGCGGCATTGGTCTGAATCAGCGTCATAGCGTCTGTATAGTTGGTCAATTGTCGGTTCAGCCCACTGACAATCCCGTCTGTCACAGTATTTTCATATCCCAGAGGATTGCCGATGGCTACTACCAGTTCCCCGATTTGCAGTTCATCAGAATCGCCCAATGTAGCGGCAGGCAAATTTTGCGCTTCTACTTTGAGCACTGCCAAGTCGCTGGAAGAATCGGCTCCTACGATACGAGCGTCATACTCGTCGCCGTCGCTCAATGTGACTGTCACAGAAGTGGCATTCTCAATCACGTGATAATTGGTAATCACATAACCGTCTTCACTGTAAATAATACCTGAGCCGCTTCCCAGCTCCTGGTTGTCAATCTGCCGTCCCCAATAGTTATATGTGCCGTAGGTTTTGACGCCTACCACAGAAGGCATGACCTTCTGGGCTATGGCTACTACCGGAGAGATTTGACTTTTGTTGCCGATAAGCTGTACCTGCTGTCCGGCGCCGCTGGTATTGCTCAATTCTTCTGCCGCATTCCGCATGGTCATATTGGCCCCGATAGCGCCGCCAATTCCGCCGCCTAAGAGGGAACAAATCAGTCCAGTTGCTACCACAGCCTTGAAACCATTGGACTTTTTATTTTTTTTATCTTTTTTCGGCGCTTCCTTGTAAACAACTTCTTCCATACGCACTGCAGCGTCCTGTATATCCTGTGAGGCAACGTGCGCCTCCTGGAAAGCGTCATATTTTTCATCTAACATATCCAACACTCCTCGTTCACCATATTGTCCTACTTATTGTAACCATTTTCTTGCTGCAACAATCTGCGTTTACTTTACATTTTTTATTATAGCGAACTTTTTTGATGAATTGGTTATCAATTATTCAAGGAATTGTTAAGAAAATTTTTATCATCACTCCAAAAAAACAAGCTGTTGACGAACCTTGCAAAAGCTTCTACAATTAGAAGAAGAACCTATAGTGCTTGAGCGTTCACTGAAGAGAACCTTGCTTTTCAGGGCGGAAACTCAAATATAGAATATGATACTGTATAAAAGGAGTTTTTTTCATGGAAAATTTAGATTTCAGCCGAATTCACCGTTTTCATTTTGAAGACCTGAATATTCTCTTAGATGTAAACAGCGGCTCTGTACATGTCATCGACCAACCCACATGGGATTTTTTGGATTATCTGCTGGTCAACCCATTTGAAACAGCGGTGTCCATGATGATGGAGCAATATGGCTATGAGGAAACCATCAGTGTAGTAGATGATCTGGGGGATTTGATGCAAGCCGGTCAACTGTTCAGTGATGATCGCACGCTGGCTGATTTTACACCTCACACAGAGCCTATTGTAAAAGCCATCTGTCTGCATATGGCCCACGATTGCAATTTGCGCTGCGGATATTGTTTTGCCGACAGCGGCGCATACCACGGACAACGCTCTCTGATGAGCCTGGAAACGGGCAAAAAAGCTCTTGACTTCCTCATCAAAGCGTCCAAGCATCGCAAACACATCGAAGTGGATTTCTTTGGCGGCGAGCCGCTGCTCAATTTTGACGTCTGCAAAGAACTGGTGGCCTATGGCAAAGAGCAGGGCAAACTGCACGACAAAATTTTCAAGTTCACCCTCACCACAAACGGTGTACTTCTCACCAAAGAGGTGCAGGACTTTTTAAATGAAGAGGGAATCAGCGCTGTACTCAGCCTGGACGGACGCAAAGAAACTAACGACCGCATGCGGCAATTCCCCAATGGTACCGGCTCTTACGACGCCATTGTACAGAATTTTCAGGATTTCGTAAAAACCCGTAACGGACAGGAATATTATCTAAGAGGCACCTATACGCACCACAATACCGATTTCGCCGCTGATGTGGCCCATATGGTAGACTTGGGCTTCCGCGAATTATCCATGGAGCCGGTAGTCGCACCTGCTGAAATGGACTATGCCCTCACCGATGAGGATGTCTTTGCCGCCTGTAAGGAATATGACAAACTGGCGCGTCATTATTTGAGTTACGTACAAAAGGGAGATCCCTATAACTTCTTCCATTTCAATGTGGATTTGAGTGGTGGTCCCTGCTTGCCCAAACGTCTCAGCGGCTGTGGTGCAGGTCACGACTATCTGGCTATCAGTCCTGAGGGGGATTTGTATCCCTGTCATCAGTTTGTGGGTGAAGAAGCCTACAAAGTGGGCACTGTAGACACTGGCATCGTAAATTATGATCTATGCCGCCAATTCCAACAGAGCAACGTCTTGAGTAAAGAAGCTTGTATGCGCTGCTGGGCTCGTTATTATTGCAGCGGCGGCTGCCACGCCAACAATATCCGCTACGGCGGCAGTCTCACGCAGCCCTATGATAAAGGCTGCACGCTGCAGAAAAAACGCCTGGAAACTGCTATCGGCGTACAGGTGAAAAAAGCGCTGCTACAGGAAAACAATGACACAGAAAATTAATTCTTCTTGCGTCTTATCACAGGCGAGACATCGATGTGGTATTTTCCAGTACAGCTCCAACCAGCAGACCTAGCAGTATTTCTGGAGCATACTATTTGAGGAATACGCTCTGGAGTGAAACAATCTTTTTCAATACAATCCGTTTGAAATAATACTTTCTGACATAAAAAACCGACTTTGCCGGACAGCCTATGGATGGGCTCCGTAAAGTCGGTTTCTTTTTATGCATCGTATATCTGTACGCTTACAATCTGTTTATTTCGTTAGTCGGCATACAGTGGGAACCGGTCTGTCAATGCTTTCACCATTTCCTTGGCGGCTGCTTCGTCTTTTTTCAGCAGTACAGTTTCAAAAATAGCGGCGATTTCTGCCATTTCCGCTTCCTTCATACCGCGGCTGGTCACTGCCGGTGTACCTACACGGATTCCGCTGGTCACAAAAGGACTCTCTGTTTCAAATGGAATGGTATTCTTGTTGACAGTCACATTAGCATCATCCAGCATTTTTTCTGCTTCTTTCCCTGTAATCCCTTTGGATTTCACATCAATCAGCATCAAGTGATTGTCTGTACCGCCAGATACCAGACGGAAACCCTGTTCCTGCAGCCCGTTGGCCAAAGCCTTGGCATTGGCTACAATCTGCTTCTGATATTCTTTGAATGCAGGCTGCAGCGCTTCATGGAAGCATACTGCTTTCGCTGCGATGACATGCATCAGCGGACCGCCCTGAATCCCTGGGAAAATAGCCTTGTCGATTTGTTTTGCATATTGCTCCTTGCACAAAATCAGACCGCCTCTTGGCCCGCGCAGGGTTTTGTGTGTAGTAGTCGTGACAAAATCTGCATACTCTACTGGGTTTGGATGCAGCCCTGCGGCTACCAAACCGGCAATATGCGCCATATCCACCATTAGGTATGCGCCCACAGCGTCGGCAATTTCACGGAATTTTTTGAAATCCAGCACACGAGGATATGCACTGGCGCCCGCTACGATGAGTTTTGGTTTTACTTCCTTGGCCCGTGCCATCACCTTATCATAGTCGATTACCTCTGTACCTTCTTCTACACCGTATTCCTGGAAATTAAAATATTTCCCAGAAATATTTACTGGACTCCCATGGGACAGATGGCCGCCATGGCTCAAATTCATGCCCAACACAGTATCGCCGGGCTGCAGCATCGCAAAATACACTGCGGTGTTGGCATTAGCACCGGAATGGGGCTGTACATTGGCATGCTCTGCGCCGAATAATTTTTTCACGCGGTCTCTGGCCAGATTTTCTGCGATATCTACAAATTCACAGCCGCCATAATAGCGTTTACCCGGATATCCTTCCGCATATTTGTTGGTTAAGACACTTCCCTGTGCCGCCATCACTGCCGGACTTACAAAGTTTTCGGAAGCGATCAGCTCAATTTTGCTGTTCTGGCGATTTTTTTCCAGAAAAATAGCTTCTGCCAACTCAGGATCTACTGGCTGCACCAGTTCTTTGATGTAGTCAATCATCATATTTCCCTCTCTTTATTTTAAATTTTTTATAATTCCCAAGCATCGTTTTTACACACACAGCAGGATCTAGCGCTTTGCCAAATTACAATGTATACTTTGCTCTCTCCCCGCCAATCAGCCTTGGTCTGCTTGCTGCAGCTGTCAATCTTGCTTTTCCAATATATTTTACACTGAGCCGTTTGGGCACTGCTACCGGACGCAAATGCATCCCGATCAGGGTTTCTCCAATATCCAGACCGCCATGGGCCTGAATAGATTCTACCATAACGGGATCTGCTTTATGACGGTATGCATAGCTCCCCATAGAACCGCCTGCATGAATCTGCGGTACGACTGTCACTTCTGTCAGGTTATATTTTTCCATGACTTCCCGATCCACGACCAGAGCGCGATTCAAATGCTCACAACACTGAAATGCCAAATATACGCCTTTTTCCTCTGCCATTGGTGCTAACACATCATACAGCACAGCAGCAATGTCCGGCTGACTGTCCTTACCGATACGTCCACCGTGCACTTCGCTGGTGCTGCAGCCAATCACAACGATATTACCCGGTCGCAGGTTAGCCACGTCCAGATATTCACTGAACGCCTGCCGCATTTGTTCAGCAATCTCGTTCATTTCCATTTTTAACGCACCTCTTGTTCATGAATTTTGTCGATTCTTCTTTGATGTCGGCCACCTTCAAACTCTGTCGTCAGCCAAATTTTCACAATGTCCAGCGCCAAGCCCTGGCCGATGACGCGCTGCCCCATGGTCAAGATGTTAGCATTGTTGTGTTCTCTGGACGCGTGGGCAGAGAAGGTGTCATGGCAAAGAGCAGCACGAATGCCCGGCACCTTATTGGCGGCAATGCCAATGCCAATCCCGGTACCGCAAATCAAAATGCCTCTGTCAAATTCTCCCGCTGCCACTGCTTTTGCCACTGGCACTGCAATATCGGGGTAATCGCAGGACTGGGTATCATAGGTACCGAAATCCTGATACCCATAACCGTTGTCAGTCAAAAATTTTATCACGGCCTGCTTTAACTCAAATCCGCCGTGGTCGCAGCCTACTGCAATCTTCATTCCTATCGTCGCCTCCTTTGCTTTGAAGTATGCATCTGTTTATTTATCAAAGGCTATCTTGCTCTGTCCTTTTATCATACTGCAAAGCAGCGCTTCCGTATAGCCCTGCCCTTCATTTGAACCGGCTAGTCTGCATTAGATTTTCTTATTTTTTCAAATATTATCGCGATGGCTTCTTCCAGCAGCGCAAAACACTGCGCATATTCTTCTGTATCTCCTCCGAAGGGGTCGGGAATATCCGGCGCTGAAGGATCACCCTCAGCGTATGCTGCCAGCAGGAAGGTTTTATCACTGCACTGTGGAAGTGCCCTCTCCAACATCTGTTTATGACCACGGGTCATCACAAAAACATAATCGGCCTGCTCCACCAACGTTGCCGTCACTTGCTTTGCTGTAAACTGTGACAAATCGCAGCCATACTGAGCAGCCACCTGTACTGCCTGTGGAGAAGCTGCCGACGGCCCCGCGCACATCACGCCGGCAGAAGAAATGTGAAAATCGCCGTATCGCTCAGGATTTTCCGCAACCAGACGGCGAGCAATAGCCTCTGCCATGGCGCTGCGGCAGGTATTACCTGTACAAACAAAAAGAAGATTCACTGTCTATCACCTCACAGCTTTTTATGATTGGCTGCTTTATTGAGACGATTCATCAAAGCAGCCCCGATTTTTTCTTCAGGAAAGTTTTCTGTGTAAATGGCCTCCACCTCGGTTTGGTCAAAATAGCGCAACGCCGCAAACAAATTGCCGGAAATCTGCTCTAAATCATCACGGGAGCCCAGATTGACCGTCAAATTTTCGTCGGCATTTTGCAGCAAACGCAAGGTTTGCTTGGAGAGCATCACACCGGCACGGCCCTGATGCAATTCCAGTTCACGGTCAATTTTAGCGGCAATTTCCTCCGGCGTACCGCCGCAAACATATACCGGCGCCTCAGGTGTATAGTGAGAATATTTTTCGCCTGGATTCTGCACAAGGACAGTTTCCGCCGGATGTTCTTCGAGCTCCATCCCCAAAACTTCCTCCAATTGTTCCCGTGTAACGGCTCCGGGCCGCAAAATCACCGGAGCTTCTCCACTGATATCTAATATGGTAGATTCCAATCCCACCGCGCAGGAACCACCAGAGACAATGGCATGAATGCGCCCTCCTAAATCATCTTTTACATGGGATGCCGCTGTAGGACTGGGCTTTCCAGATAGGTTGGCGCTAGGTGCAGCGACCAATAGTCCAGCCATACGCATCAAACGCAGCGCAACTGGATGGTTGGGCATACGCACGCCTATGGTGTCCAATCCTCCCGTCACACAAACAGGCACTGCATGTTTTCGGCATTTGAAAATCAAGGTAAGGGGGCCCGGCCAGAAGGCATCCATTAATTTTTGCCCAGCTTCCGGCACGCTATCGACTAATTCCGCCAACTGCGCCTGATCATAAATCAGCACGTTCAACGGATTATTGGCAGGACGGCCCTTTGCTTCATAGATCTTGCGCACAGCGTCGGCGTCCAGAGCATTGGCACCCAAACCGTATACTGTTTCTGTCGGGAAAGCTACCGTTTTACCATCGCGCAAAAGCTGCGCTGCCTCCTGCAAATCTTTTTCCAATTCTCCTCGTAGCAATTTTGTTTCCATAGCTTTTACCTCTTTAATAAAAGTAACATGATTCCGCAAAATCCAGGCCTTATATTGCCAGATAACCAAATGCCAGCAAAAGCACTTCAAAAAGCCACAAATATTGCAGATGGCAAATCACGCAGGGCAATACACCCTGAAAGACTGCACGACAAGAGTTTCTGCATATATTATACCATCTTTTTCTGAAACAGCGTCTAAATTATTTACAACATTTCATATCCAAAATTCAACAGAAAATGTTTCACGTGAAACATTTTGAAACGTCACAGGCAAGGAACCGTACATTTTAGCTTCTGCCGCGTGGCCGCTGTTACATCGCTTCTACAAAGCGGCGGTGCATTTCTTCCTTTTCCCGTTCTTCCTCTGGGTCCAAATTGCAAATTCGCAATAAAGTACTGTACATCAGTTTTAAACCATTCTGTACTGCCTCATCGCTGACAGCCTCTGCCTTATTGTGGCTGATTCCCTCAAGGCACGGCACAAAGAACATCGTTGCGCGGGTCAGTTCCGCCATATACATGGTGTCGTGTCCTGCGCCGCTGATCATATGCAGGAAGGTAAGCCGATTAGGCACACATTGTTCCACCAAGAGCTCTGCCATATCGTCATTGAGCTTCACCGGTGTTTCCTGCCCCAAAACAGCCGGTTCTATATGAAGATTCCGTTTTTCCGCTATGCGGCCCATTTCTTCATATAACTTTGTAACCACTTCCGTGACTGTGTCCTTATCAATTCCCCGCACATCCACATACAGCTCTACTAGTCCCGGTACAATGTTGATGGCTTCATTTATGACATCACATTTTCCCACCGTTGCCACAATTCGTTTGTCCGCATAAGCGCGGCCCAGCTGCTCTACTGCCAGAATCACTTCTGCCGCACCGGTAAGAGCATCTTTGCGGGAGCCCATCGGGCAGGCCCCTGAGTGGGCAGCCGTGCCCTCCACTGTGATCCGCAAACGATAGGGCGCAGCGATACTGTTTACAATTCCGATATCCGTGTCCCGTTCCTCCAGCACTGGTCCCTGTTCAATGTGCATCTCAATAAATCCGAAGGCATTCTTAATATAATTGCGCTCTGCAAATAGATTGTCCGGATTTCCGCCCAGCTTTCTGATTTCATCGTAAAGGCTGATACCATCTTTATCCACATAACGCTTCAGCATTTCTCCATTTAACCGATCCGCCAGCAATTTGCTGCCCACTGTAGCGCAATTAAAACGGCTGGATTCTTCACAGCGGAACACAATCAGCGTGACGGTGCGGCGCTGCGGCATGCCATCCAGCAGACGCATCGCATGAAAGGCGGTCATCACGCCCAACAGACCGTCATATTTTCCTCCGCCTGGTACCGTATCCATATGGGAGCCCAAAAGCAGCGGCGGCATATCTGGATTGCTATCATCCGTGCCTCGGCGGGTAATCCACAAATTTCCGGCACCGTCCCACTTCACTTCAAAACTGGCCTCTTCCGCCATCTTCGCCAATAAGCCATGGGCCTCCTGATCGGCCTCCGTGTAAGCCAGGCGATTCATACCCGCTTCCGTTTCCCCAATGGCAGACAAAGCTGCAAAATCCTGCTGATACTTTTCCCAGTTCAGCTGTTGTACAGAAATTCCTCGCATACTGCATAACTCCTTTTTCAATAATACTGTTTTCGCCTCATAATAATATACTGCACATCTTATATCTTTATCTGATTGTCAGAAAGAAAACACTCTTATATTTTTTTCGCTCATTCTTCTCTTCTCTCCTGCATTTTATCATATTTCCAGTAAAATTCCAGAGAAATCCCTGTATTTTCTGAAAATTTCTATATTTTCACAGTAAAATGTTTTTATTTAGTAACACTCTGGTTACAAAACCGCATTTTCCCTTTTCCTTTTGGAAAGATTGTGCTAAAATAAAACCGCTTAAAAATTGCATGTTTGTAGTTACAATTCTAAAAATTAATCTCGATTTTTTTCCTCTAAAATTTAATATATTTTTGAAGGTGAAAAAGAACTCCAACGAAAAGAAAGGTGGCGGATAGCAGATTTATCTGCGTAACGTATGGACAATCTGACGGCAAAGTTCATGAAATTCATTGAAAGTAAAGGTTCTAAAAGATATCTCTTTGGTGGGATTGCGGTTGTTGTTTTAATTCTCTTTGCAAGTACATTTTCCTTGAGTACTTCTTACTCTGTGGTAATTGATGGAAAGGTAATGGGACAAATCAGTTCTGTTTCTACGTTAAACCAGGCGATGGCCGCGACGAAGGACAAGGTACAGCAGGAAACCGGTATGGAGATTATTTCTTCCTATAATACTGTAGAAACCAAAATCCATCACGGATTATTCAACTCCAATCTGAGCAATCAAGAATTGACTGCACTGTTAGAGGAAGAAGTAGAATGGTTAGTATCAGGCGCTACTCTAAATATCAACAACGGTGAAATTCAATTTGCTGTTGCCGATGAAGCTGATGGACAAGAAGTGTTGGACAAGTTAAAAGAGCTGGCAACTGCCAAGGCTGACGGCGCAGTTGTAAAATCTGTTGATTTTCAGGAAGAAGTAAGCATTGATGCAGGTAATGTAAAAGTATCTGAAATCCAGACGCCTGATAAAATTATCGAAGCAATTCAAGAAGGCAAAGAAGAAGTAAAGACGCACAAAGTAGTAGAAGGCGAATCCTTCTGGATGATCGCCCGCAACAACGATTTATCTGTGGCAGATCTACAAAGTCTCAATGCTGATATTGTACCGGAAAAACTGCAGATCGGTCAGGAAATTACACTGACCAAACAAGAACCGCTGTTGAGCGTAGTGGTCACCAAAGAAATGACTGTAGAAGAAACCATCGCGCACAATACCGAGTATAAAAATACCGCCAGTCTGCTAAAAGGCGAAACCAAAGTTGTCACCCAGGGCGCTGACGGAAAGAAAAAAGTAACCTACGAAGTAAAAGAAGCCAACGGCGCTACTTTAGAAAAGAACGTTGTCAACGAAGTTGTAATTTCTGAGCCTGTCACCGAAGTTGTAAACAAAGGTACCGGTTCCATTCAGATTTCCTCCCGTTCTGCTACCAACAGCAACGGCGGAAACGGAACACTGGCTTGGCCATTGAGCAGTAACAAAATTACTTCTCCCTATGGCACCAGAAGCCGTGGTTTCCACTCTGGTATCGACCTCTCTGCTAAGACAGGTACTTCTGTTTATGCCTCCGCTGGCGGCAAAGTTGTGTTAGCAAGCTGGTATTACGGTTATGGGAACTGCGTTGTGATTGATCACGGCAATGGCATCAAAACAAGATATGCGCATCTGTCCTCTTACAAATGTAAAGTAGGCGATAAAGTTTCCCGTGGTCAGCTGATTGCACTGTCCGGCAATACAGGAAACAGCACCGGTCCACACTTGCATTTTGAAGTTATCGTCAACGGTGCAACGAAAAATCCAGTAAATTATTTGAGATAATTTTGCAACTAAATCTAAATATGAAAAAATGCACAGGAATTGCTCCTGTGCATTTTTTATGGTATGATATTATAATATAGAGTATGCGTATATTTTAAAGGAGGCTTTTTATATGTATGAGGTATTAATTATCGGAGCGGGTCCTGCCGGTATGACTGCCGCCATTTATGCAGCCCGTGCAGGATACAAGACTGCAATCCTGGAATATGGTGTACCGGGAGGGCAGGCAGCGACTACGGATATGATTGAAAACTATCCCGGTTTTCCTGAAGGTATTTCCGGTCCGGAATTAATGATGAAATTTTTTGAGCAGACGCAAACCTTTGGCGTGGAAATGATTTATGAACAGGTATGCTCCCTGGATTTGGACGGTGACGTCAAACGGGTTATCACTGACAAACAGACCATCGAGAGCAAAACCGTTGTCATTGCGTCCGGCGCCAAACCTCGCATGCTGGGTGTTGACAACGAACAGCGCCTGCGGGGACGGGGTGTATCCTACTGTGCTACCTGTGATGGATTTTTCTTTAAAGACCAGCCTGTTGCTGTAGTAGGCGGCGGCGATACCGCAGTAGAAGAAGCTATGTACTTGACGAAAATGTGCTCCAACGTTACCCTGATTCATCGCCGTAACGAGCTGCGCGCCAACAGATTGGCACAGAGCCGCGCATTTGCTAATGAAAAGCTGACAATCCTCTATGACACTGTTGTAGACGATATTGTAGGGGATGACAAAGTAACACAGCTGAAGCTGCGCAATAAAAAGACCGACGCCACCAGTACATTAGATGTCAATGGCGTGTTCATTTTTGTAGGCTACTTACCTAACGGTTCCTTCCTGCCTGCAGAATTGGAAGTAAATGAACAGGGCTATATCATAACCGATGAAGAAATGGCCACCAATATCCCTGGCGTGTTTGCCATAGGCGATGTGCGTCAGAAAAAACTGCGTCAGGTAACCACTGCTGTAGGCGACGGCGGCGCAGTGATGCATGGCATTGAGGAATATTTCAGAAATTAATATGGGAGGCTGTCCTATGTATTTCAATAAGAACAAACAGACTAAAATGCAGAAAATTTTTCTAACTGTTTTAGTAGCCTTGCTTTCCATCGGACTGCTATTGCCGTCCTTCCTATCCATCTTTTCTTATGGTATATTCTAAATCCCACACACATGAAGGTGCTCCTAAGCTGCGAATTTTTAGATTCGTAGCTTAGGAGCACCCTTTTTTGCGCAATCACTACTATACAGACCAACGAAACGCATTACTTCACCACAAGTCCCAGAAGCTTACTCAATTCCACCGCCTGAAAGCTGTTCACTGTCACTCCCTTCAATTCATGAAAATCATCAGACACCATGATGCCGCTGATTTCACAGTCAGACAAATCTATATTGCACAAAGGCGCGCGAAAAAAATCTCCCTTGCGCAAGTCGCTTTCACTCCATTGACAATTCTTGAACTTACAGGCAGAAAAGCTGGCCTCCTGTAAACCACACTGCTCAAACTGCACAAATTCCAAGCCTGCCCGCGTCAAATTGGCATAGCGCATCTGACAATGACGGAACAGAATATGATGCAGACTGCTTTCCTGCCACAGCAGACCCGGCCCTTTGATTTCCTCCAGGGTGCAGCAGTCCCAATAGCTGTCGCCAAAATTACAATTGGAGATATCGCAATTGCGCAGCACCGTTTGCCGGAAGCTGGCCTTCTCAAAATGACACCCAGAAAAGCGACAGCTTGTAAACAATACATTGTGAATCGCTAGACCGTGCCAATCCATCTCCGCAAACTGCAACCCCTTTACCCAATAATTTTCTATAGCGCTTTCCTCATACGCCGCCGTTTCCAATATCATCAGCCATTCCTCTGCATCGGTCACCGGCTTTAACTGGTCTTCCACCAGCTTGGGCTGCCGCAGTTTTTTGCCCTTTTGTTCAGCCATCTAATTTCCTCCCTTTTGCTTCTGCGCTGCCAATTCCGGCAGCACCTCAGCAATGTCAGCGCCAATACAAATAGCTTTATGTCGATTTTCCTCCACACAGAGAGGATGCTGTGTGTTCACGCGAATCAATTTGGCATACTTGTGGTTCATCACAATCTGTTCAAAAGGAAAACGAATCAATTCAGGCATGGTGTATCCCACGCCCAGCTCCAAAATTACAAGCTTATCATGGGCAGAGCTATTGATAAAATGAAACCACGCTTCATTTTTTTCCCGGTAGGGTTCATCACAGAAATTTCTCCCGACATACACATTCATCACTAACGGCGCCCCGCAATGGGGACACTTGGGAAGATTGGCAGGGTCCTCTGCTACTTGAGTAAAGTATTGTTTGCCAATCCAACTATGATTCTGGCAGTTTCGGCTGCACTGCACCCGTGCCATGTCCCCCTGTGCCTTATAAATGCGCGCCAACTCCAGCCCGCTGCGCTGTAAAAATCCGTCGGGGTTGCTGTCAATCACAAAATAATCGGTTCCCTCCAACAGCTGCGCCAGCTGCTTGTACAAAAGAGGCGTTTCTTTGTTCATCCGCTGTTCCTGAATATATGGCAGCCAAAAAGGCCAATATGCTTCTTCTGACAATTTCTGCTCCAATGGCAAGGGACGCAACCCTGCTGCCGCTGAAAAACCTGCCCCAATTCCCACCAAAATTTTATCAGCCTGCCGCAGTGTCTTCGCCACAAGAGCCGCCTTTTCACCATTCCATAGGATATCTTGTTTTTGTGACATCTTTCCCATCGCATCCTTCCAAGTTGTTTATTCTTCTATAGAGATTATAACACAGAAGAGGAATTTCCTCATGCCCATTGTCTTTTTTTCTGCAAATAGTGTATAATAAGAAAAAACCATTTTAATACTGGAGGATGCCTCGCATGGCTGAATTTACAAATGATAAAATGCTGCCGCAGAGTCTGGAAGCAGAACAGGCTGTGCTGGCAGCGATGTTTAACGATAGAGATGCAATCCTGGAAGTCATTCCGCTCTTAAAGGATACCGACTTTTACCGCCATGATCACGGCGTACTGTTTGCCACTATGCGCAAAATGAATGAGCAAAATGTACCGGTAGACCTGGTCACCATCACCGCGCAGCTGGACAAAGACGGTAATCTGGAAAAAGCCGGAGGAATCACCTATGTAGCGCAAATCGCCAATTCCTTGGGCAGCGCTGCCAACATCACCCATTATGCCAATATTGTGAAAGAAAAAGCCGTTCTGCGGGATTTGATCAACATTGCCAGCAATATCTCCAACCGCAGTTATGACGATACGGAAGAAACAGAAAAAATTCTGGATGACGCGGAGCGTATGGTGTTGGAAATTTCACAGAAACGCACCCGTTCTGGACTGACTCCGGTATCAGAGGTACTGGGCGAAACACTGAACCGCCTGGAAATCCTTTCTACCAAACAGGAAGGTCTCACCGGACTTACCTCCGGCTTTATTGATTTGGATCGCATGACTTCCGGCTGGCAAAAGTCCGACTTTATTATTCTGGCTGCCCGTCCTGCCATGGGGAAAACGGCCTTTGCCCTGAATATGGCGCAAAATGCTGCTCTGCTCACCAATCAGCCCGTTGCCATTTTCAGCCTGGAAATGTCCAAGGAGCAGCTGGTAAACCGTATGATTTCTTCCCAGGCAGAGATTGACCAGCAGGTACTGCGCAACGGACGCATTTTTGGAGAAGACTGGATTCGTCTGGTAAACGCCATTGCCCCCTTGGGGGAAGCGCCTATTTACATCGACGATACCCCTGCTATTTCCGTGCGTGAAGTGCGCGCCAAAGCGCGCCGTCTCAAAACAGAGCAGGGACTTGCCCTGCTTATCATCGACTATTTACAGCTTATGGGCAGCACCGGCCGTGTAGAAAGCCGCCAGCAGGAAGTATCCCAAATCTCCCGCAGCCTGAAAGCTCTGGCCAGAGAATTGGATATTCCTATTATCGCCTTATCCCAGCTGAGCCGTTCTGTAGAACAGGGACAGGAAAAGAAACCCAGTCTGAGCCATCTGCGTGAATCAGGTTCCCTGGAGCAGGATGCCGACATTGTTATGTTTATCTATCGCGACGAATACTATAACGAAAATTCCGAAAAAAAAGGGCAGGCTGAAATCATCATCGCCAAGCATAGAAACGGCGCTACCGGCTCTGTGGACCTGAGCTTCCGCAAAGAGTTCACCAAATTCGGCAACCTCAGTAGAATGCCCGAATAACCCTTATTTTCTATAACAGCTTAAAAACGACTATCCCGCCATCAGGCAGAATAGTCGTTTTTGATTATAGTTTATAGAATGTTACAATATTTTTTTACGCCAGCCAACTTGTGCCTGGTTGTCTACCTTCTTCACGGTCATGAACATATCATTCAAGAGAGGATTAGTAAAGGTATAATCGCTGCGCTTATGCATGCCTCTGCTTTCGCGGCGTTCACGACAAACGGTAATAATCAGTTTGCCCATTTCCAAAAGGTCAAAGGATTCCAATGCCCGCATCAATTCATGAGAATTGGCGCAGAAAACGCTTGCTTTTGCCCGTCTTTCCAAAAGCTCCAGATTGTTTAGTCCGGCGGAGAGCATAGATTCGGAGCGAGGATTTATAATCCCGCAATAGTCGCTCATGATTTGCTGTACTGCAATGTTTAATTCTTTCCAGGTAGCGCCCTCTTTGCGCTCCATCAACTGGGTATAAAATTCACAAGCATTGCGTACCACTTCGCTGTTCAAAATTTCTTCGTCACTGACACCTTCCACATTTTGCACATAGCTTGCTGCATTTTCCCCAGCAATACGGCCGGTCACAGCTGCCCCGGCTATTCCCAGATTAAAATTGCCGCATTCATCTCCGGCGCAATATAATCCGGGTAAATCGGTTTCGCCCCGCTCATTGATTTCAATTCCACGCCCCTGCATGTTGGGATTATATTTATCAAATTCCACCATGTGTTTGTTAAAGGTCATTCCTTGGGTTTCCAATGCTTCTAAAAGGGAAGTATCCCCCTCGCAACGGAAGCCCCATTTCATATATTCCAGATCTTCCGGCTCGGTTTTTGTGCAATCCATATAAACCGGCGCTGTCCCGTTAGCTTTCTTTTCTAAAAATACATCCTGCCAAATATCACCGGTAATATCGCCGCATTCTTTGTTGGGCTTCTCCACAAATGGACCCATTGCTTTTCCTGTGTAGTCTTCCAAAACGCCAATCCAAGTTGCTTTCCCGCAACGTTCCATATATTTAGGACCTGCATGGGTGAACGGCACGTCAATATTCACCAGCGTTGCGCCTGCTTTATAGGCCGCCACACGTCCGCTGGCTGTTCCCGCCGGACAATTGCACAGATTGAACATCCAGCCCGGTGTGATAGATGGATATAATCTCATTGCAATGCCTGTCGCAGTAATAATACTCTTGGCGCGATATAGTTTTACACGGGGAACAGATTTGGAAATATCAATCCCAATTGCACCGACAACTTTGCCGTCTTTTGTGATAAACTCACTAATTGCCGTTTTATTATCAATCCTGGCACCGGCCTCCAAAGCTTTTTTCGTCAATACAGGCTTCTGATTCTCCCCGTTATATTTCAGGAAGCAGCGCAAACGCCCCGGCAGCGCATGCCCATTAAATTCATACTCTCCGTGTGGACGCATATCAATACCCCATTCATCCCAGTCCTTTACGACTTCAAAGGAGCGTTGCGCAAACACACGCTGCATTTTTGTATCGACTGCTTCTTTACACATACTCTGGCCCAGCTCTTTTACAAATTCTTCAATATCACCGTGAACTTCTGGAATATAGCAGCCAAAGTGGTCATTGCCTGTAGCGCCGGAACCACTGCGCCGACTGTTGGCTTTCTCTGCAATCACAACCTTCGCTCCCTGAGAAGCCGCTGCAATCGCCGCCATCAAACCGGCAATCCCACCGCCTACAATCAACACATCACAATCCTGAATATTTTTTTCTACATCAATCATTTTCTACACCCCGTTCCCTGTTCAGATGGCACTTCTTGAAAGAGCATGGACATGGGCAGCGGATAACGCATCGTAATCGCCCCTACAGGACAATCTATCACGCATGCCCGGCAATGCCAGCATTCCTCTGGATACATTACTGTCGGTTCTTTTGTGTCCAATGGCCCGAAAACATCCATCCCGCAAATCTGCACACAAGTCATACATTTTACACATTTTTCTTTGTCAATCATTGGTGGCATAAGATATTCACTCCTTTTTAATTTAACCTTCCTTTACCGCTTTCACATAAACATTCTCACAGAGCTTTACATAATCCCGATGATTTTAAACCATGGGATATAGACTACAAATAACAGCACAAAAACTAATGCAGAACGAAGGAGACCAATTTTGATATAATTCTTCATGGAAATCAAGCCATAACTAAACAGCAGAATATCCGCATTGACTTCATACGGGAACAATGTCGCTACACAAGAGTTCCAGAAAACCATAATCAATCCTGTAGGATTAATGCCCAGTGTTACTGCAATATTCACCATCGGCACCGTGAATGCTGAGCCAATGGCCAGCGGCGTCATAAGCATATTCCCAAAAAAGGCTATAAAGAATGATATTGCAGACAATCCATACACAGAATGAGGCAAATAGGGCAGCGCTTTTTCTACAAATATATCGCCCAAGCCTAAGCTGGTAGCCGCATCCCCAATGGCAATAAAACCGGTAATTAAGAATACCACGGAAAAATTAATCTGTTTTGTATCTGCCTGCTCCAGCAACTGAATCCCCGGCAAGTATGCAAGCAAGGCCATGAAAATAAACACCTGTCCCGGATTCCAGCTGTGTAATTTTCCATTGGTCAGCAGAAGAATAAAGAGTCCTGCCAACATTACTGTTGCCTTTATTTCAGACACACTCATTTTACCTAATTTGGCATATTCCTCTTTAATATAACGATTCATTTCAGCCGGAACCAGCGATTGTCCATCGTCCTTGCAAAATTTATTTACAAAGAAAATTACAATGACCATCTGGATTGCGATAGAAATTAGACCAGGCAAGGCATTATAAAGCGCCCATTCCGTCCAGCTTACGCCATAACCGGCGCTTTCCAGCATACCTGCTACAATTACGTTTCCATTACTGCCGGTATACCATAGGTACGACGCCGCGCTCGCAGCAAAATAAACACCCATAATCAGTATAATCGTCTTTTTGGTGTCATCTTTCCAACCCATAGCATCTCTGATACTTAAGGCAATGGCGCCAAATATCGCAACGCGGGCAATCGATGCCGGTACAAACATCGCCATAATCACACCTGCGACAATCAACATGGCAATTACGATATAAAAGTTTCCCCTCGCCAAAAGCATCAAACTGTAGGCCAACCGTTTGCTCACGCCAGTCTTCTGCATAATATGCGCAACCATAAACGCACCTAAAATAATCCACGGGAACTGCTGCGTCCACGAACCAAATGCAACTCCTGCCGGAACGACCTGCAAAATCCAATACCCTACCGGAATCAATGTCGCTGCAATATAAGCAGGCATCAATTCAAAGGCAACAAGATAAATACCGGCTATCGTGACCAGACAAAATCCTTTTATCTGAGCGGTATATACCTCGCCTTCCGGCAGCAAATATAATACTGCCAGAAATGCAACTAAGATGACCCATTTCAATTTTTCCCCATTACTCAATTTTTTTACCGTATTTGTTGACATGACTTCTACCTCCCTCAAAATATTGACTGCACTCATCAGCGCTGATCTATCAATTAAAGTGTGTGTCCCAATTCAGCGCCATCACGGATTGCATACAATGCATCGCCAATCCGTTTACAATCGCCAATGGCACAATAAGGCAGCTTCAATTCCTCTAAAACACTTACCAAACTGTTTTCCGGTTTTGTCCCGATTGCTAGCACAATGGTATCTGCAGGCAGCGTCACCAGACTAACCTGATAGGTGATATCCACGCCAAAAGAACTAAAATCCATCACTGCACAATTGGGATACAACGCAACCTTATTTTCAATCAACTCGCGAATATAATAATCAAACAATACCGGATTGGTTCCTTTTCCAATCTCCGTCATATCAACTAAAGATACATCTTTGCCTTCCTTGGCAAGCTTTACAGCAGCCTCCATCCCAATATATCTCGCACCGATGACAACGACCCGTTGCCCAACCTTTGCCTCATCCATGAGGACATCGTTGCCCTGCACAATATTGACATCGCCCAGCGGTTTTTCAAAGCTCAAGCTTTTAGGAACAGCGCCGGTAGCCAAAACTGTGATGTCCGGCCCAAAGGACTGCAAATACGCCTTGTCTACTTCCTGATTGCGCAGCACTTTCACGCCGGCTTCCTCTAATTCATTTTCTTTATAAGGAACCAAAGTACGATAATCGCCCTTTTCCGGTCCTCTGGAAGCAGGAATCCATTGGCCGCCCAATACATTCTTTTTCTCGCACAGTGTCACATCATGTCCCCTCTTGGCCAGGCGGATGGAAGCCTCCATCCCCGCTAAACCACCGCCGACAACCAGAACTCGCTTGGGCTCTTTTGCCGGTTGAGGATGATAAAAATCCTCTTCCCGCAAATTATTGGGATTGACCGTGCAAGCCCTGTGACAAGTAGGGGAAACCTCTTTTCGAGTTTGTTCTGTAAAACAATTCATACAACCGATACATTTTAATATTTTTCTGTCTTCGCCCTTGGCGGCTTTCGTAATCCATTCGGGGTCTACAAACAGCGGTCTGCCCAGGGAAACAAAATCCGCCTGTCCTTCTGCAATCACACGATCTGCCAATGAGGGAATTCCCATTTTCACAGTAGCAATCACCGTTTTGTCGGGAACCACATCTTTTACCGCCTTTACATAGGGCAGCAGCGTACCGTAAGAAGCATAATATGGCTCCACAGCGCTCAGAGCGCTTTGTTTGATATTCCGTCCAACTGTCGGCTCAAATACATCCACATAAGGAGCAAGAATTTTTACTAGCTCCAAGCCTTCCTCCAATGGAATCCCGTTGTTTACCAATTCTTTTACGCGCAATTCCAACATGATAGGCATGTCTGCACCAGCTTGTCTGCGCACCTCTGTTAAAACCTCCCGAAGCAGTCGTGTGCGTCCCATGATGTCGCCGCCGTATTCATCAGTGCGCCGATTGGTATAAGGTGAGAGAAACAAATCAATCGCTTTTTTAGCTACGCCTGTCTGAATGCGAATGGCATCAAAGCCTGCCTCTTTTGCCCGTCTGGCCATCTGTCCAAACTTGTAAATGAACAAATCAATTTCATCTTTGGTCATCGCAACAGTGGTATAAGGGTAAGTCAGATTAGATGCGCCCAGATTACAATTTGCCGAATAATCTGTGTTTTTAATACTCAACACACCCAAAATCGCCATCGCCTTAGTCCCGTTTACCTTGACCTGTTCCACGTGCTTTGCCATCACATACATGGCCTCGTCACTGTTAATATTTACAGCTTTCACATTGCCAAACATGGACTCATTCAATCCCGGAAAGGTAATGATGCCGGGACCATATTCCTGTTTGGCACGATATACCATACTGTCCACTTCAGCCTGCGTCAAATGTCCTTTATTGTCTCCCAGCTTAAAAGTCATGCCAGAATAAACAATGCGGTTTTTTACTTTCAGTTTGCCAAAATAGCCTGGTTGTAATAAATGCTCTATCATTATTTTTCCTTCCTCCTTCTTATAACAAGCGGCCAATCTCCGCACCGTCACGAATTGCCAACAATGCGTCTCCGATTCGCTTACAGTCTCCCGCTTCTACATGGAAAATTTTCAGCTCATCCAGAACCTTTGCCAATTCATTTTGCGGCTTTGTACCAACTGCAAAAACGATTGTATCTGCTTTTAACAGTAATGGCAGATGCATATGCGTAATCTCTACACCGTTTTTCGTAAAACGGCGTACTGGACAGTTGGGATATTGATATACGCCGCTTTCCACCAAACGGTTACGGTACACACCGCCCAACCGCGGGTTACAATTCTGCCCAATTTCCGCTACATCCACCAGAGAAACATGTTTTCCCTGATTTGCCAAATGAGTCGCTGCCTCCATGCCTACAAAGCGACCGCCGATGACAACTACATTTTGCCCCACTTCTGCAGTTCCCATAATCACATCATTTCCCTGCACAACATTGAATTGATGATCCGTACGTCCAATAGGAATCGTTTTCGGTACCGCACCAGTGGCCATTACCACTGCATCCGGCTTTGTTGCCTCTAAATACGCTTTATCTACAATTGTATTGCACCTTACATCTACACCGGCATCCGCAAGCTGTTGCTTTTTGTACGGTAATAAAGTGCGATAATCAACTTTTTCCTTTTCATGAGAAGCAATTAACCACTGTCCTCCCAATTCCCCATTTTTTTCACAAAGAGAAACCGTGTGGCCCCGTTTCGCCAGAGTGATCGCCGCTTCAATTCCTGCCAATCCGCCGCCGGCAACTAAGATGTTTTTCGGCTTTTCTGCCGGTATTAATGTGTTAAAAGTTTCTTCCCTCAAAAGCGATGGATTTAAGGTACAGGAACGCTGCGCAGGAACAATTTCCCGTCTTGCATTTTCCATAAAACAGTTTACACAGCCAAGGCAGCGCAGAATTTTGCTATTCTGACCCTTCACCGCCTTTGTAACCCATTCTGGGTCCACAAATAACGGTCTTCCCAAACATACAAAATCAGCCTTTCCGCTGGCAACTGTCTGCTCTGCCAATACCGGATCCCCTAACTTGCCCATAGCAATAATGGGAACATCCACATTTTCTTTAATCGTTGCCGTATATGGCAGCATATACCCAGGTGAATAAAAATACGCCGGCGTAATGGTCCACTTAAATTCATTAAATCCTGTCGATGGCTGAATGGCGTCGGCATAAGGAGCGATATGCTGTGCAATCTGCTTCCCTTCCTCAATGGTCAGGCTATCCTCGCCCATCAAATCATCCACACCCAGTCGCACAATCAAAGCAATATCATTGCCAACCGCTTTGCGCATTGCCTGCAAAATCTCAATCACAAACCGTGCACGATTATATGTAGAACCGCCATATTCATCAGTGCGGTGATTGGTATACGGAGAAAGGAACGTACTCAAGAACTTGCCTGTACAAGCATGAAGCTCCAACGCATCAAATCCCACTTCCGCCAACATTCTCGCACTGGCAGCAACCTCTTCTACATACTGTTTGATTTCCTCCACACGCATAGCGCGAATCGGTTTTCCGGTATTGGTATTCAAAATATCCGACGGGCCCAAGCCCTGCGGTCCATATCCCACACATTGGGCCATCACTTTACACCCATTGATTTTTACCTGTTTCACAGCCTTGCGCATAGCCAACGCACTCTCCCCATTATAAACAGAGGCACAGAAGTTATCCCCTTTCGGACTAGGCGGACGGCTCTCAATAGTTGGAAAACTAATCAAACCTGGAGAATATTCCTGTTTTGCACGATAAACCAGGCTGTCAATTTCCGCCTGTGTGAAAAGTCCATTGTGATGCGGCAAATGAAAAGACATGGAAGAATAGATAATCCGGTTTTTCAATTTCATATTGCCTATTTGCCCTGCTTGCATAAGATGCTCAATCATAAAATATAACCCCTTTCGCATTTTCCCTAAATCATTTTCACAATCTTGTTTTTATCGTCATGATATCCTTGTATGCCCTGCGGCAAAATCTCTACTCTTTATAAGTACATTTTATTTATTATATATTCACAAGGCAAATACTTATATTTGACACTTGGCGCTATTATAAGTTTTTTTGACATAGAAAGCCGCAAAATTCCTGCTTATTTATCAAACACACCTAAAAAATTAATAAATATTTTTTCAAATTCCTATTTTTACGGAAATATTTTTATGTTATAATCGTTTTTGACATACTAAACGTGTGCTTATCTGAACGCGAATGGAGTTGAGATTCCTTGAATTTAGCACAAATTTACTATTTTACACAGGTACTTCAATATGGTTCCATCAAAAAAACAGCAGAAAAGCTGAACATAAAGCGCACCACCCTGTTAATGTCCTTAAATGCCTTAGAAGAAGAATTAGGACAGTCTCTTTTGATTCGCCAAAAGGACGGCACTACAGTCGCCCCTGAGTGCACCGATCTAATTGATATTTTCCAGGAAATGCAGGACAAACTGGAGCAAATTGAAGATTTGCGTAAAAAATGGCACACCGAAAAACAAATACAAATTCATTCCGACTCTGTTATTTTGATTTCCTTAATCGAAAAGCTCAACACTAACTACAGTTCTCCGCAAAAAACAGAGCAAATATCCATCAAAGTCAATAAAGTCCCTGCGATGGAGGCTGATTTTATCTTTACCGCAAACCCATCTGCTTATGACGCAAATCAATATCAGGTGCATTCCTTATTTGAATCGCCTTACCAAATTTGTTCCTTCTATACGCATCCTTTGGCACAAGACGCCTCTATTGATTTGATATCCCAGGAAATCCCCTATCCGATTTTTCTTTTATCAGACGCGCCATTACCTGGGTGTCCTTACCAACCCATCAACAAGCTACCGTCTTTGCAGCATATTATTTCAACCAGCAGCTGTCTTGCCTTGCTGCCAGAAATCATTCTGCAATATACAACTACACCCTTTGACCAACTGCTGGTCCCTTTTAATACAAAAGGGTGCGATTTAAGCCTTCACGTATTTTTACTGGCTAATACAAATGTCATGCAGCATACCGCCTGTCATGATTATCTGCAGTATATTTTATCTACCTTCAAGGAGTGAACACTTTGCTGACCTTTAAAGATCTACAGTACTTCGAATCTACCGCCCGCTTAAACTCTGTTTCCAAAGCTGCTAAGGAACAATTCATATCCCAGCCGGCAATCAGCCAATCCTTAAAGAAAACAGAAAACTATTTTGGAGTTCCGCTGTTTGAGCGCAGCCCTTCTGCACTTCATTTAACAATGGCAGGCGCAGAGCTATATCCCCGTGTAAAAGACCTGCTCCAATTACAAGATAAACTGTTCAGCTCTGTGAAAACCAGTCAAACCTACAACGCCATCAATATTACAATTCTACCCTTACCCATTTATCAATCTATTTTTTATTTGGCCAAGGCACTTTTCAATCAGGTATATCCAGATATTCCCGTTAACATTTACGAATCCTCATTTGACCTTCCGCCAGACGCAGAGCCTTATTTTTTTACCTGCTTCTCTCCGGAAATTAACGGTAAAGAACGTTTTTATGCCAAATGGCTTCATCAGATTCCCCATTTAAAAGCAACTGAGATTATGACTGATTATTTTTGTCTATTCGGGAATCGGGCTCACCGACATACTCACACGCCGATTAAAATTGACACATTGTTTTCCATCGAATCTGTAAAAGCCCTCCCAACATTCGAAGAAAAAAAATTTCTAACCCGTCTAAGGAAATCGGGATTTATTTATCAGAAACCCATTGTTTACTTGGACCCTATTTCCTATGACAACATTGTAAACTCCGTACAGTCCGACCCGTCCTGTTTTGCCCTGCTTCCGTCCAATTTCATTCTGCCTTATCTCGGCGTACTGACTGTATTCAATTTCAAATTTCTCATGTCTCATCATTATGTAGCCTACAATCAAATTGCCTTACATCAATTTCCCCAAGCGCAATATTTTTTGGAGATCCTTTTAAACGAAGCGCAAAAATATATCTCGTCCGCACCTCCAACCAAATAAACTGCAAACCAAAAACGACTATCCCGCCATTCGGCAGAATAGTCGTTTTTCGCTTTTCCTATTTCCAGTAGTTCTATTTATAATACATTATTGTAATACACTGTCTAACGTACAAAATGTCGAAGGAAAATTCTTGTAATTTACAAAAGCATTTACACCTACCTAAGGACGCAGATATTTTTTTGACTGACTAGGCGGCTTGCAAATTGGTGCAGCGCCGCGTACTAATGGTACGCAAGCAAACTAATTTGCAACCAACAACGTCAGGCGGAAAAATAGCAAGTCCCATAAAAATGCTTACGATTTAGCGGGAAGTAAGGCGTGTATGTATGAATGAAATACTTGTAACTTACTACGTAGTTTCGATTCTAT